>Ga0315914_1002081_pt1 | contig 30568 bp, 20 predicted proteins | sample MpolenodulesMG_FD_203920 | JGI IMG/M metagenome (GOLD analysis project Ga0315914, IMG submission 203920) | Medicago polymorpha root nodule microbial communities from Los Angeles, California, United States - elongated nodules | ecosystem: Host-associated > Plants > Roots > Nodule | place: USA...
CCCATGCCAATTTTAATCTCTCATCCCTCTTTCTCTCCTCACCAAACAGGATGAGTTTAACATTTCTCTCCATCTTCTCTCGTCCCTCAGTCTCTCTTCCCTATTTCTTGCATTCCAAACAGAGTGTTAAGGTAGCTACCAAAAGTAAGTTTTCCATCGTACGGTATAACAGATCCACATGAATATACGCTTTAATTTACAACCACTCGACATTCACGACCAATTAAAAAACAGAAAAACGTCCATCCACCAATTTACCTCGTGAGAGGCGAGACTCACGAGCATCACGAAGTGTTTGGTACCAAAATGTGCATTTCACATTCCTTTTTCACAAAACTTTTTTTTTTTAAGAACCAAAATAAATTTTTATTTTATTGGTAGTGTCTGAGATTTGAACTCCAGACTTTACATATATTATGCGTTATCTTTACAACTGAGTATAACTAACGGCGACAACCAAAATAGAATACATATTACCAACTAAGGGCTTGTTTGTTATCGATTAAAATAAAATTGATTTTCACGTAAAATTATTTATAATAGACACCGACTTTAAGATTTAGGTAGTGACTGAATCAAAAGTGGATTCGACACGATCACTATTTTTATTTTTTAGATGACCAAACTAAAAGAGAATCAATGTAGTCACCGACTTTAATATTTTTTAAAAACATGTGCATTCAATTAACTTCATTCTAAAATTGAAAATAATAAATGTTTTTTATAAATTTTTTACTAAAGAATTACTAAAGTATTATACATATCAAAGGATAAAACAAAATTCTACTTGTTAGATAGGAGCCTCACTAGTAAAATATTGAACTATATTTTTTTTATCGCTGAGTCCAATTCTAAGATATCAAAACTAACCAACATTCAAACAAAATTAAGTAACAATAATCTATACTATATATAAAAAAAAACCACATCTTTTAGCATCTTTGAGTTGAATTTTTCCTACTAAAAATACTCTTAATATTCAATCCAAATACCATATATAACAAATAGATTGAATAAAATCAAATATTAAAATAAACATGATTTTGGTTGTGTAAGGGAGAGAGAGAGAGATCCAGAAAGAACCAGAGAATCTGTGAGGGAGAAAGAATGATTTGGAAACTGCGGTACTGACTCCGGTGGAAGTTTCGGTGATGGATCGGTGTGTGATTGCACACGCGAATTGTGGTATTGATGGCTGGGGGGAAGGAGATGCCACGGTGATGCGTGCTCCAACCGGAGATGACGATGACGGTTTTTCGAAAGTATCTGACAGAGCTTCCTTCTCTCTTTATTGTTTGTGTTGTTGAATGGAGGTTTTGTGGGTTGGCTGTGGTGTTACGGTAATGTTGTAACTCCTTCTTCTTCTCCTATCTTGTTTTTTATAGTTTCTTTATGAGGAAATTAACAACAATAGAAAAATCATGAGAATATTAAGAAGGCTTAGTTAATGATTTGGTTAATGATTTGGTCCTTTGTTGGTTACATCTTGGACCTATAAGTTATTAACGTTATAATTTGGTCTTTAAGTTAGTATCTGGTAGTTAAATAAATCCTCAATCTTTTGTCAAAACGTTAAATAGGCACATGTAAACGGTGATGCGATAACTTGTAATGTGTATTCACTTGACGGTTTTGACTGTGTGATTTATTTGGTTGATATGGAAGATGACTTAAAGGGACCAAATTGTAAGTTAAAAACTTATGAGATAAAATGTAACCAACAAATAATTTAAGGGACCACATTACTTATTTTTGAAAATTTTGTGATTTTTCCGGACAAGGTACTACAATTATTGTCGCACTTTTACTTTAACCAAATCTCGAACTGACAATATATAGTTGTCGACGAGAGAAATTGATTGTGGTAGATATAGTCAAATATGTCTAAGAGATTTCCCCTTAATATTCTTATTGTGTCCTGCACTACTATTCACTTCTTGGGTTGCTTGAGAGATTTCTACGAGATTTAGAAAACACAAACTCAATAAAAGATGGTGATATAGAACTAAACCCTAATTGAACAAGTATCAAATTCCATTAGAGACTAGAAGTGAAAAACCAAAACACAGAAATAAAATGTAAACACAAAGAAGACAATGAATTCATAATGCTCATAATTGAACCCAATGGATTCAATATATGTTGTAAGTAACTTAGTTTTAAGATAATGAAATGAATAATATAAGTTTGATGCACGTCACTATCTGAAATAGATGTAAAATATGCTAAAGTATTGGGATGTTAAGTTGTCATACATAGCTTTATTGTGGGGTAGCACTTCGGTGTCTTTGTCTCTATCTCTCTCCTAATCAATAATTCTCTCTCATCAAAATAATTTATTTCAATCAATCATCTCTCTCTTTCATTTAAAACACACTATAGTCACCAAAGTCACCCAACACAAAGTCACTGAAGTGTCACCATTTATTGTGATCCTAAGATAAAACAAATTGAAAATTTAATAATGGAGTGAAAACATTTGATTATATGCTAAGGTATGACGAGGAACACTTATGTGGTCACTATCCTAAATATAAATCATTTGAACACAATGACACACAACTTGTAAAAGGTGAAACAGAAAACAATTTAATAATGTACTAGTTTGTAATAATTAAATGATATGTATTGTTATGTGAAGTATTTCTAAGGTATGACAGCAGTAGCAATACGCAGCAACATTGTTCATTTTCAACATATTTTAATTATGCATGTGAAATTTTTGTAACCAGCATATGAAAACTTCAATTAAATTTCAAATCTTAAATGAAAATTTTCAAAAATTACAACAGTACAGTACTCAATGCAAACTGAAATTATAATGTTTAGGACACACACTAATAACAACATTTAGAATCGATGTTGTTACAGTGCACCACAATGATCTGATGTTGTTTCTTGTTATTGAATTACAAATAGCAGCAAGAAATATCTAGAGAAAAGTAATTGGATGGTGTTTCGTCAGCTACACCTCCTAAAGTACAAATATTACATCATCTTCATTGGAATCGTTTAATTTGCTTTCTCACCAAGCGATTTAGATTTCTTCAACGATTTCAGCTCATCAATCAACTGAATCAAGTTGTTGTAAGAATCTCTACCTTCGTCTATAGTCCTCTTGGCAGCATCACCAAGTTTCTTTGCTCTCATCTTCATTGGAACCGTTTAATTTGCTTTCTCACCAAGCGATTTAGATTTCTTCAATGATTTCAGCTCATCAATCAAGTGAATCAAGTTGTTGTAAGAATCTCCACCTTCGTCTATAGTCCTCTTGGCAGCATCACCAAGTTTCTTTGCTCTCATCTTCATTTCTTCGCTCTCTTGGCCACTTCCCATCAAAATCGCAACAGCCTTTGCAATCTCTTCCCTTCTCACCACTTCCTCTTCGCTAATATTAATCCATATCTTGTTTTCTTTTGCTCCTACTGGGACCCCTATTTTCAAAACATCGACAAGCAACTTCTCATTGTAAAATTGCTCAGCAAACACCGGCCACGTGATTATTGGCAAACCAGCATTTAAGCTTTCAAGAATTGAGTTCCAACCACAATGACTCACAATTCCTCCAGTTGCAGGGTGATCCAATATCAGAAGTTGCGGTGCCCAATTCCATATGATATAGCCCTTGTTGCTTTCTTTAATCCTTTCCTCAAATTCTTGCAGGAAACCATCTCCATCCTCATCTGTATGATCTTTTTTTATAACCCAAATAAAATTATGACCTGAATTTTCAAGTCCGTGTGCAATTTCTACAAGTTGAGCATGAGGAAACCTAACAAAGCTACCAAAACTTACATACAATACAGACTCATTTTGCTTCGAGTTTAGCCAATTTAGCAGTTCTGTCTGTTTTCCTAAGCTTTTCTCCGTGTCTCCCCTATTCGCCTTTCTTTCATCATCCTTGTTAGCCCAGGCTGAAACTGGTCCGACACTCCATGATTTGATTCCAATTGTAGTTTGTAAAAGTTTCTTGTAATCACTTTCAAGTTCATGAAAACTGTTGTATAGTGACCCATAGCTTCTTTCCGCTGATTCATACATTGGTTCAAAAATGGCCGTGGTAGCATTGTTTTCCCTTTCCCAATCACGAAGCTGCAGACGGGTCATCTCAATGGTATGAGGTAAACATGGAATTGTAAACTTCTGTGTATCAGAAACTAAATTATCATGAGGTCTATTCTTCCTGACAAAATAGTTTGCACAATAGGAGAAGTAACATGAGATATAAAAGTGAATCCTTGGAATGTTTAGTTTTGCAGCTGCTTCCACAGTCCAAGGATACATCATATCAGTGACTATACAATCTGGTTGAAGTTCTTTAAACAGAACTTCAATAGAATCTTTGAGCATCCATACTCCACGAGTGACTTTACCGAGCATTTCACGTGAAGTGGCATCGTTCATGTTTTCAATACCATCAGGGAGACCAACTTGAGCAGAAGGGAACTGAAGAAGTTGAGTTTTGATGGAGTATCCTAAACTGACGTCACTATCTATGGATTTTTGGAACCTTGAAGCGTTGGCATGTGTAGCGATAATGGTAACATTAACACCATGCTTTGCAAATAGTCTTGCAGTGTCAATCATAGGGTTCATATGGCCTGCAGCTGGATATGGAAGAAAAACAACATGAAGTTTGTTATGGGATTGTTGAGATTCCATTGTTGCTTGGTTCTATTACTAGGAGAGTTGATATTTAAGGGTAGGTACCTGTGAAGCACATCAGTTTCATGTGCTTATATAAAATAAGCATTTGTCATCCACATTTAATTGTACGCTTTTAATTTACAACCACTCGACATCCATCCACCAATTTACCTCGTGAGAGACGAGACGCACGAGTATCACGCAGTGTTTGGTACCAAAATCTGCATCTTATATTTCTTTTAAACAAAACTTTTTTTAACAAGCCTAAATAATTATTTTTGGTGGTGTATCCGAACATTGCATATATTATGCATTATCTCTGCCAACATAGTTAAACTAACCAGGACAACAAAAATAGAATATATATTACCAACTAAGACCTCGTTTGTTATGGAGTAAAATAAAAGTGATTTTTAGAGATTTTATGAAAAATTAGAATATATTTTGCGTTTGTTTACCATAATAAAAAACACTTTTTTTATTTAAAAAATAATCTGGTTTGTTTGAATACACCTATATAAAAATGATCTTTGTTATAAAATTAGTTCAATCTTTTGACTCGTATTTTCTCTCTTCTCTAAAAAAATCTATTTTCTGATAAGCTACTCTTATCAGTTTCTCATTTGAAGTTGTTTTTAGATTATTTTTTTATTATTATGATTTTTTTTAAAAGTTGTAATAAATTGATGCAATACTTTTAAAAGTGATTATTTTTTTAAAAAATGATTTTTTTTCCTATGTTGTTAGTATATCCTTATACATGTTGTTCACACAACCTAAATAGTGTGTTCAAGGTACAGTTCCCTGCGCACCCCTCCCTTTAGTGTTATTTTTCAAATATTAACATAAAATAGTTATTCATAAAATGTCGGTTGATGGAAATTGAACCTTTAACCATTCGGATAAATTAAACTCGCCTAAACTAATTTTCTACGGCTTAATATATCCAAATTTCATCTTATTAATATATATATATATATAATTTGCTTCATAATTTATACTAGCCACATTAATATCAAATGTCTGGGTCCGCCCCTATATGGTTGGGTTGAAGATTAGGTTATCCCTTGCTTTTCAAATTACCCATACACATTGAGAACTAAATGACATGCAAAATAGAACGCCCCAATTTAGAACCACCTGCTGAATGACCAAATTGAACAAAATGATATGAAATACTTAAAGGGTAGTCCGAATCAAATGGAAGCCATTGTCGAATAAAGTACCAAATAGCATTGAAAAGTTACACTCCAAAAAAAGATGGTTTGTTGTCTAAAAAATGCTACAACCACTCACACAAAGCCTTGATTCATGATTAATAATTTTCCTTCGAATCAAATTATCCTTGGTAGGAATTTGATTTCAAAGAAGACTACATACAAGTTAGGAGGCCTTCAGAAGAATCTTCTTATGTCATTCATCTCATAAACAGATGAAAGAGCTCTTAGTTGAGTGGAAGAAGGCAACTGATAAGCTCAGCTGACTATATAACCAACAACAAGGTCTAACTGTCATTGCCACTGATCCACATTGTCGACCTGCAAAATAATGTTATGAAGTAAAGCCCTACACTCCCCTAAAAACTCTTTCTCCTACGCAAACAGCCACTACCTCCAATTTCAAGCCTATCTACCCTCATCCCAACCCAAAACGTATAATCCCACCAACCTCCACTAATTTCTTGTCAACCAAAAAAGCCTTCCAAACCTGTCTCTGAAAGGAATACCCCCTAATCAAGGATCCATCCATGAAAAGGTATCATCCCTATTACCAACCTTCCTCTGTAAATTGTCTTCAAACCAACTACCCACACTTAAACCAACGCCATACGAATCTTCACCATATCCTCCACCATGTTGACACAACCCTGCCACCCTCCTTCAGCCGCCCCCCTCCTCACCATATCCAGCCCGCAACACTCTCTACCACATACTCCCTATATCCACCATCAACCTCCAACACCATTTTCCTATCAAAGCCAGATCAAACTCTCTCATCCACCTAGAAATTTCCCTATGATCCTCACATCCCATAGAAGAAAAAAAAATTAAATAAAGATTTAATGGACGAGATAATATTTGTGGGAGCCTTAAAAAAGGAGAAGAAGGAAACTGGAAGCGAAGACATGACATACTTTAGAAAAACTAACTGACCACTCATAGATAACTGCATGCTTTTCCAACACAACGATCTAAACTTAAAACGGTTTAATAAAGGGTCCCGAAAGTTCAAGCATCGCACATCCACACATATAGGAAAATGGTGATTGTACTTGCAGTGAGTACAATTGTCAGACTAAGGTTAAAGTGTTCGGTTTAAAGTGTTCGTTTTTTCTTTGTTTATTACCATGGTCTTGTATAGGGGATGTGATGTTACAAGTAGGGTGTTGGAACCGATAACCTCCGAGAAGATGCTTAAGCCGTAATAGTGAATTCTTGGAATACCTAGCTTTGCAGCTTGTTCGGCGGTCCAAGGCTGCATCATATCTGTCACTATACAATCAGGTTGAAGGTCTTGAAACAAAGCCTCAATCGGATCTCGGAGCATGGATATTCCAAGGCCGATTTTACGTTGTATTTCAAATGAAGTTCCATCTTTCATGTTTTCAACACCATCAGGGAGACCAACTTGAGCTGAAGGGAACTGAATAAGTTGAGTTTTAATAGGGTATCCTGAATTGAAGTCACTGTCTATGGCTTTTTGGAATATTGAGGCATTAGCATGTGTAGCTATGATGGTAACATTAACACCATGCATGGCAAATACTCTTGCAGTGTCAATCATAGGATGCATATGGCCAGGACTTGGATGTGGAACAAAAACAACATGAAGTTGGTTATGGGATTGTTGAGATTCCATTGTTGCTTGATTCTATTACTAGGAGAATTGATAGTTAAGGGTTGGTTCCAATAAATGAACATCAGTTTCAGGTGCTTATATATAATAAGCATTGGTCATCCACATGAAATATCAGATCCACATTTAAGGGTAGCTTCCAAAAGGAATTTTTCCTTCGTACGCTTTCAACATGAATGAAGACTCTACGCTTTAATTTACAACCACTCGACATCCATCCACCAATTTATCTCGTGAGAGGCGAGACTCACGAGTATGATGAAGTGTTTCGTACCAAAATGTGCATATTATTTTCTTTTTCACAATCTCTCTCTCTGTTTTTTTTAAAAAAAAATTGTAAAAGATAAATCTGCAAATAAATTCACAACATACAAGTTAACAACGTATAACGACATAATTCATACAAAAATATATGATAAAATTAAAGTGACCACAACTCTGAATCTGCAATGTTGACGCCCAAATCATTGATTGAATAATTGATATTTCAATATGAATCAAATGAACACCACAACAAAACGGGAAATCAAACAACGCCGCACAAAACGACAAACAACACACCATCACACTCACATGATGAAAAAACCAAGATCGATGTCAAAATCACTTATTTAGATTGAAATTAGACAGAAAAAAATATGAAAAGGGGTGATTTCAGGTCAAAAATTGACGCAAAATCGCCCTCATTGAAGAAACTAAAGAGAAAAACTAGAGAGAAAAAACTATGGCCGGCTTATTGGAGAGGGAGAGCGCCGTCTAATTTTTTTTATGTCGAGTTCTACAAACTCTATTTTTTTTTTAACAAGCCAAAATAAAATATCTATTACCAACTAAAAAGCATTCTACCTAAAACAAGATGCGCCAAAATAGAACACCAATTATGATAACCCAAAGCATGATTTACATGTTTTGTCTTAGCCACCAAAATAGGGTCAAAATTCTCTCAATTTACTAGTCACTCCATTTCTTCCATCTGGAGAGATAAAGACACAAATTTAAAATTAAATAATAATAGTGGAACCCAGTTAGTTTCTTCCTTATAGTTGCAGGGGCGGACCTATCGTATGGCTAAGTGTGGCTATAGCCACACCATATTATTACCCCATTTTTTTTCTTCATCATTATTGCGTTAACGTATGAAAATTATGAACGGTGTTTTTTAATATAAAATTTTGATTTTGATTAAAACTAAAAATATAAATATTTGTTGCTTTCAAGTTATAACAAACCAAACTAACCATTTTATATATTTCAATGACACCAACAATATAACAAAAAAAAATTAATTTAAATATTTTTATTTTAATGACACCAACAACAATCTTTATTATAGAAAAAGTTGTTTTAGGGTATAATTAGGATAATAAAAAAGTAAGTATAAATATATTAATCTAGTTTGTTACATTTTTTAAATGATAAAGGAAAAAAATTCGACATATATATATATATATATATATATATTCATATCGTGTTTGTTACATTTTTATTTTAATATTTAAATTTACTCTTATCTGTTTGATACATGTGTTATTTGTGTTGAAAATTGAGGGCATTTTTGGAAAGAGAAAAAGTCTGCCCAAAGGAGATGAAAGGGGTAGTTTTCTTTATATATAGTATAGATATATGTTGTTAGTATATCATGGTTGTTCACACAGCCTAGCGATAGATTCTCACTTAATATGAACTAGTAAAATATCCGTGCTTTCGTTCGGATCACGTAACATTACGATAATTATATAAAAAATAATTGGATTGTTAATAGTATAGAACATTTATAGATATAAAATAAAAATTATGAGTATTAATGTAATTTTTCTATTAAATATTTTTCTCTTATACATACAAAAAAATTGTTAAATAGTTGAATCACATTAGTAATGGATTACAATTCGTTATATATGCGAAAACAAATTTTAATGTAGATATATGAGAAAGTTGATATGATACAAATTTGAAAATTCATGACTATTTTCAAAATCAAAATTAATGTAGTGCTTCTATTAAATAAATTTTTATTTTGTATGCAAAAGATTGTTCAATGTTTACGCTGCACCCATTGTAGATTTTATGTACTTATATCTACATAAACAATTTTTTTATGTACATACATGAGAAAGTCAATATGATAAATTTTTTAATACTCATGACTATTTTCAAAATCAAAATTAATGTAGTTTTTTCTATTAAATAACTTTTTATTTTATATGCAAAAGATGGTTCAATGTTTACACCGCACCCGTTGTAGATTTTATGTATTTATATCTGCATTAACAAGTCGATATAATCAAATTTTGGAAACTCGTGACTATTTTAAAATATTGTATTTTATATTTAAAACACTGTTAAATATTTAAACCGCACTTGTTGAGGATTTTATATGATTGTAGAGGAAAATATGTACTGATATGTGATAATAGATATGATAAAAATTTTAAAACTCGTATTTATATTCAAAATATTAACATTAATGCAGTATTTGTATCACTTAAATTTTTATTTTATATTAAAAACACCGTCCCCAACGACTTCGGGTATCCCCGGCCCCGAGCACAATATGCATTATCCAGCAAAGAGATGACGACGATCGAAGACTATGGTGATTGAGAATAGAGAAGCCGAGAGTGTGAGATATGGAAGGAGAAAAGAGAGAACTACGATAACTCAGTGTCATATGAAAACAGAAACTCCTACTGTGTGAGTGAAATGATTTATAGTTTGAGTTTCTACTTATATAAAGGAGTAGTAAATTGATTTTCTGCAGTCGGGACGAATTTGGATATGGGTTCGGGGTGGGTACCTATATCCCTATTATCCGTCCCGTACTCGTGTTTTGAAATCGGGGAAAACCCAAACCCAGTCAAAGCGGGGAAACTCAGTCAAATTGAATTTGGTTCGGCTGGGTACTCGCGGGTATGAGTTTTTTTGTCATGCCTAAGTGTTTCTATTAAATAAATCTTTATTTTATATGAAAAACATCATTCAAAGTTTGTTGGACGATTATGAAATTAAGGAGATCATGAGTTTTGACAAGGACGATTGTGAAATTTTGTTGGATTTCGATTTTTATATATTGCTACTAGATATGACCATTATCTGCAATAAATTTTTTTAAAAAATAAATAAATTAGTTTCATGGTTAACCGTGGAATGAAATTGGTTACACTTTCTATGATCATTATCATATTTAACTTTTTAAAAAACAAATAAATTAAATTATGCAAAATAACAATTATGCACATAAGTTTATGAGTTTTCATTCGAATGATTATAAAATTTTGCAGTTTTAATAAGGAAGATTATGAAATTTTGCTGGATTTTGATTTTTATATTTTGTTAGTTGATATGATAATTATCCGTAATTATTTAAAAAAACAAATAAATTAGTTCCATAATTATTCGTGGAAATTGGTTACAATTGTGATGAATATTATCCATAATCACTTCTTTAAAAAACAAACTATTAAAAGATCCGTGCTTTCGCACGGGTCATATAACATTGCGATAATTATATAAGAAATAATTAGATTATTAATATTGTAGAATGTTTATAGTTGAGTCACATTAGTTATGGATTTTTGAAAACTCATGAGAATTTTTTTTGAAAACTCATGAAAAAAGTCTTGACTATTTTCAAAATCAAAATTAATGTAGTGTTTATATTAAATAACTTTTTATTTATATGCAAAAGACTGTTCAATGTTTGCACTGCATCCGTTGCAGTTTTATATACTTAAATCTGCATAAACAAATTTTTATATACATGTATGAGTAAGTCAATATGATAAATTTTTGGAAACATATGACTATTTTCAAAATATCAACGTCAAGGTAGTGTGTATATTAAATAAATTTTTATTTAAAAAATGATTAAATATTTAAACCGCACTCGTTGAAGATTTTATAAGCTTACATACGCAAAAGAAATTTTGTATGTATCGATATTTGATAGTCGATATGATAAAATTTTGAAAACTCATGACTATTTTAATAAGGACGATTATGAAATTTTGTTCGACTTCGCTTTTTATATATTATTATTAGTAGAAGTAGATTTTAAAAAAAAAAAAAATAGTTTCATAGTTATCTTTGGATATTGGTTACACTTGTGATGACCATTGTCCATAATTAATTCTTTAAGAAACAAATAAATTAAATTTTGCAAAACGACCATTATGCAAATAAATTTAAGGAGATCACGAGTTTTAATAAGGACAATTATGAAATTTTGTTGGACTTCAATTTTTATATATTGTTAGTAGAGCTTTAAAAAACAAATAAATCAAATTTTGCAAAATGACTATTATGCACATAAATTTAAGCAGATCATGAGTTTTAATAAGGACGATTTAGAAATTTTGTTGAACTTCAATTTTTATATATTGTTAGTAGATAGTGTGTTCGCAGCTCAACTCTCTGGCCACCCCTTGTAACATCCCATTTTTCGTTAGAATTATTTTAATTATTAATTATATGTGTTTGTACATGTTTATGCGTGATTATTTATCTCTATATGCATTTAATTTGGGATTAGTGGATTTTTGGCCTAGAAGGGTATTTTTGTCATTTTTAGACTAAAGGGTATTTTGGTAATTTGGCGAGTAAGGGTAAATTAGTCATTTTTATTAAGAATGTTATTTTTTATTTTTTAGTGAGAATGATTATTTTTACTAAGTTACTAGTGAATTGGGGTAATTATTTAGAGATGGTAATAATTCGGTGTGTTTAACGGTTTAAGTGAGTAGTAACCTTTGGGAATTAGTCAGTAAGGATGTTGAGCCCATTATGACAATTAGAAACCTAGCCCAATTATGAGGTGACTATATAAGCATAACTCTTATGAGAGATTCGGTTAAGCCACTCATTACTTCATTTCACAAAAACATAAGAGGTGGTGAGAGAAAGTAGATAACAAGAGGAAAGAAGAGGAGGCTAGAGGGACAACTTGGGGTTTGAAGACCTAGGAGCTAAATTGAAGCCATAGCTAGGATCTTTGAAGCTAGAGGTAAGGGGGATAGATTCATTTTCATAATTAAGCTATAATCTCTTATTTTCAATTATGGGCTTAAGTGCTTTTGTGTTAATTGTGACTTTTGTGATTATTGGTATGTTAAACTTCATGAATTTGTTATGTTATGTGCTAAAATTCATAGTAGTTGTTGGTGATAAGCTGTTTTGATGATTTTTGCTTATTTGTCAATATCATTTTAAATCTCAATAAAGCATTAAACACAGGAATAACAACAATATTGAATAAATAAGCTAGAACCATATATTAAAAGATCAAGAGTTTACATAATAGCTTGTTTGAATACCTCAAAACCCACAAAGGTAGATGTAGCTACATATGTCTATGATAGCTTTGCAAAGGATGAAGAAAAGATGAAGATTCCATGCCTAGATTTATGATGTCTCAATAAATCTTGCGTTGAATCTACTCCTAACTACCTTGCTTTGTGTTTCTCTCTCTAAAAAAGCCCTAGTCTCTCTCTAAAAACCAGAAAAATGTAATACAAATGTAATGGAATGGCTGGAAAGAGAGAAGAAAACTATTTATATGGGCTGAAATCGTGAATCTCGCTCAAGCGAACTGCCTGAAAATCCTGATCTAACCAATGAAGTCATGCCACGTGGACCTTATCCCCTGAAGTTGTTGAATCTCGCGTAAGCGAGTTGAGAGCGAATCCTAAAGTTGCTCTTGACATTAAACTCGCGTAAGCGAAATGAACTCGCTTAAGCAAGTTGGCTTTAGTCTTTGAACCTTTGCTTGCGCGAACTGGAAGCGAGATGGAAAGCGAAATTCCATTTGCTCTCGACATTAATCGCGTAAGCGAATTTCCAATTTTCAAAAGCAAGCTGAAAGCGAACTGGCTGCGAGATGCTGTGTTGCTCCCTGGAACTTTCTCGCTTAAGCGAATTGATCTCGCTTAAGCGAGTTCTGCTTGGCCTGAAACATGGTTTCTTGGTCCTTGCTTGCCATTCCTGCACAAGTTGAGTAGAGTAAGGCATCAAAAGCATAAATGGTCAAATTACAACAAATGATTGCTTTTTCTTAGATAACTTGCAAAACAAATCACTAAAATGCCTATTTTAACACATAAAAGATATTACTTTTGAGCACTTATCAGAAGACAGTGACAATACCATTTTGTTTTGCATATGTTTTGGTCATTGGATCTCGTTCAAAATTCTTTTCAACTAGGTTCATTTTGAACATGTTATACCTGTACCTTTGTAAAACACATGACCATTGGCTTCTACAAACTCTTTTACCTCTTCATGTGCACTACATTTGTTATTACAAATTTTGTGATTTAAGGTACGAAAAAACATTCTAATTTTAGCATCAAATTATTGTAATTAAACATAGGTTCATGCTAAAAAGTCTCATAAGGACATTGCTTAAAGATTCCTTAATAAAGTTGTCTTAGAAAAACAAGTCAAACACTTAAAAAAAGAGATACATCATTTTCTATGCAAAAATCACCTCTTTTTTCTTAAGTGCCCTTGTTACCATTTTCATTACATGTATGTTGATAACAAAACTAATTTTCATTGTAGGAACTTATGTCAGATATATCTTAGTTGGGGTTAAGCTAGAAATCTCAACCTTTATAGCAATGTAACACACTTCATTCTCTCCATAAATGTTTAATACATTTTCTCTGATTTTCTGTTATAGGTTCAATTCATTGTTATGGTATCAGAGCTCACATGTTGAGCATTGAGGCACCAATTATGCTAAGGATGGAAATCGCAAGATATATGCGAGGTATTCCTGCTCTCACGGATCTTTCTCAAAATCCGTACAACATTCAGCAGAATGAAACTCAAACCACCACGCTGATTAATCCCCTCCTCCAGGGCAAGAATTACCACTTGGTTGCGATCTCTTGATGGAAGCCGTAACTTAATTGTATATACACATATCACAAATAAAGAGAATTATCAAAGTTGAAACTTCTAAAACATGAAAAAAAATCAGCATTTTAAGTTAAATATAGGCTAGCAAACATTTGCGTAAAAAGAGGTATAAGTCGATCGGTATATCATGTGAATAAAAAAAATCGATATATAATATATGAGCATCAATGTAATTCAAATCCAAGTCATCAGAAAACAAAATGACAAAAATAGAGGTTTGCTGCACAAAAAATAATCACAAAATAACATTTGAGAAAATAGCATAATAGAAATAAATATTTTGGATCCCCAACACAATGTCGCATAGTTTATCCAAATGCTTCTCATCAAATGCTTCCTTTTTTTTTTTTTGAGGGATCATCAAATGCTTCCTATCTCTCCATTTCCAAATCCACTTTGATCTAATATTCAAAAAATACCCATTAGACTAGAAGTGAAAACCAGAACACAATATAAAATAAAATGTAAACACAAAATAAACTATGACGAGTAACACTTATATGTAGTCACTATCCTAAATATAAATCATTCGATACATTGAAACATAACTTGTAAAAGGTGAAATAGACAACAATTTAATAATGTAGTTGTAATACCCCGCATGTAAAAATTCAGTATCATATATTTTATCTTTGGAAATTTTAAAAAAGAAGGGTAAAAAGGTAATTGCGCATGAGAATTTTCCGGACCACGTCATATTATTTTTTCAATGAGTTACAGGGGATGGAGTATACCGCTTAAATCCTAATGACATTTTATAGCTTAATTAAGCTTTAGAAGGATGCACAGAGGGTAAAATGGTCTTTTCCCACAAAGGGTGTATATAAGACAAATTATATAAATTTTCTACAAGTTTCTACACTATTCTCTCATTGGAAAAAATCTGGATTTTTCCTTCCTCCCCCTCTCTAGCACACGTCCTCCCTCTCTACTTCACCCCAATTCATCAAAATTGATCAAATTTTTCCATGGAATCATCAAATCATGCTACAAAGGAGTTCCATGTAGAGTTTTAAGCAAGAGCCAAGCTTCAAAACCACTTTTCCTTCCATTCTTGGTGATCCGCCCCTCTCCCTTCATTTTTCAAAACTTCCATTTTCACTCCAATTCATGGGAATGCAATTATGTTGTGGATAATGATGTTAGTGACTTGTTTTTGAATGCATAAGGAGCTATGGAATCACATTCAAGGTGAGTTTACTATTAAGTTTGAATTTTTGTTTGCTACAACGAAGAGATAATGTAGCCTATGAGGTACGGCTCATAGTAACAAATGCGAAAAACTCTGTTTGCTGCAACAAAGAGATAATGTAGCCTATGCTAAAACTCTGTTTGCTACAACGAAGAGATAATGTAGCCTATGAGGTACGGCTCATAGTAACAAAAATGAAATAGTTATCGTTCACCACAACGAAGAGATAAATATGCACACAGTGAAATGTATAATTAATGACATGAACTTTAAGTCAAGAATCATGAATTATGAGTATTTGTATGAATAAGAATATGACATCATGATAGAATTATGATAGTATTCTAGGTAGCGATCCTAATTATTCTCGATCGCTCAGTTATGTAATATAAAGACTGTGTAAACCCGAAATGGGTTGAGTTTAGAACGGATGGCGATCTTAGGTTCCCTGAGATTGCCTACAACCTAGGATAGGTGGAACTCACTGAGACATCTTGTCTCACCCAATCCCTTTTATTTATTTCAGATATTCAGGTTACTAGACGACATAATGGTTCGTGATGAAGAAGCAGAAGTCGTTGGATACAAAATTCACGTCAGTGGTGTTATTGCAGAGGTATATGAGGAGAATTTTCTATATCTTATTCAGAGGGTTTTTTTTATGATTGTAATTTTAATGTATCCATGCCAAGTTTAACACACATGCTAGATATCTTAGGAAATTTCTAGTAGGGGTGTTTCAGTAGTATTATTATGTGTGTGTTTCTAAATGATTTTTATTTAGGCTTGTGACCATAGAAACATTTCTCAGGTATGAAAAAACAGTTGCAATAAGCAGCAACATTGTTGTCATCTTTAGAACAAGAAAGGAACTTAATGCTTCTTTGATTCGGTCAATGCTTAAAAGTAACAACATTCAAGGCATATATATTCTTTTCAGCATATATTAATAATGCATGTGAAATTTATGCAACTATTTTAATAATGCATATTTTCTGCCTTTCACTATGTTAATTTTTATGTTCTTCCAAATAAAGTACTATTTCATTTGTCCTTCAACTTTTCTATGAGAGTAGTTCTCAGAATAAATTCCATTTCAAGAGAATCAAGTTCTAGCTAGTAAACTTTAAAAAATTCATCATAATAAATATAAAATTACCGCGCGCCTGGTATACATAATCAATTAACGATACAATAAACCGAAGCCACCTTTAAGAAATTTCACACAATATATAAGTACAAAATGATAAGGATCTTAACACAAGGAATTAACAAAAGTTCAATTAAGTTAATTGTCATTGGGAAACATACTTTCAACGAAATCCAACCAAGCTTTCGACATAAACATTTGCATGAAAGGACCAGTGAATGCAGTCTTCAACGCTAATTCCCACCACTTTTTTATTTCTCAAATTATAGATCATTGCAAGGTGGCCGGAGCTATTTGGTTTTGCTAATATCACAATATCACCATTTTTATAAAGGCACACCATTTGAAAATAATCCTTAAAGCAACAATCTTGAAGATTATGGTAACTAATCTTAAATATTGAGACCAAGACTCGTGAAGTCCATACTCCTTCATCTGCCATAAAACAAAACCATTGTCTTTTGTATCATAAGAAAAACTAAGACATTCCATCAAAACATTCAGAACTGGCCGAATAGTTGGCACCTCATCAAAACCTTGAGGCAACAACAACTGCTTGTATGTCAAGCGAAAGAATCACAAATTGCTCAACATGAGTAATATTTTGGTATTCATAAAAAGAATGGGAATCCTTGCGTACAGCCAACCAATTAATAGTGCCACTCAAATGCATACCATTGTTGTTAAGACAACTATGTCTTAAATCCAACCAATTAAGAGGAATGACCGGAAACAGTATAATATTTTTCCAACAGTTACCACCCAAACTAAAAACTTTGACCTCACTTTTCGCTGAAGCTACATTGTTCTCTTCAACATGAAAGGCAACAACCTTATAAGTTTTCGTTGAATCATCATAACCAAACGCAAACTCAAAAGAATTTAAAAAATGGTTCATAGGATGTAGACGATCTAGAGGAGTGCTATAACCAAACGACCTTAATTTTTCCGATTTCTTTCTAGTGGAAGGGTTCCAGAAATAGTTGGAGTAGTCCTCATGGAAAACATTTTTTGTGATATAGAAGGATATGGAAAACAAGCAGATCAATCCGTTGCAGGAACCAACTATATAGCAACGCTTTTTCAAATAATGGCTATTGTTGTGGTTGTGAATACTGATAGATGGATTTTCAATTAAACCATGCAAGGGGATGGGTGAGGCATTATAACCATCCTTAATATTCCATATTAGTATGAGGTTTTGTTTTTGTGATGACTTCATAAGATGCTTGTCGACAAAAGTTGGATCAGAGATGAGAGTGTTCCAGGATTTATTGACGCATTTGAATCGCACTATAGTTTTCACATCAAGACTTGATAGGATTTCTGGGATGAAATCGTCGGGAATGAATGCCATTGCCAGCGACAACGGTGCGGTGGATTGAGGTTGCTTCGTAATCCAAATATCCATCAGAGTAGTTGAAAACGAAGCACAAACCCTAACACATGTGGCCAAAAAACGCAAATATTTTTCTAGGGTTTAGTTACTGAGACTACGTGGTAAAAGGTAAAATTATCTAAGTATTTTTTAGAGAATATTAAATAAGTATTTGTGGTAGGATATTTTTAGTTAATTAGAATTTATATATTTTAAATATTAAACGTGATTTTACTGACCATATATGTTTAAAATATAAAATGCATATAAATCATATTAGGATTGCTTGAGGATTTGGGTCATGATGGGAACCATGATTTTAAATACGGATCTGTTACCGTGAAAACGGCCACAACATAAAGGTATAGGTGGTGACGGTCACTATTTTACACCAATTTAATACAACGAAAAAACATCACTAGAACGAATGCTACGAAACAAAAAATAGGGATCAAATTTATTGTATCATTTTGTTTTTCTTGGTCATCTCTTTCAAAAACATTAAAAAAATAAAAAAATAAACTTGGTATTTAGCCTAGGGCTGACAGATTAAATGGGTGAAACCCAACCATCCATTTTTGGGGCCCTATATGAACTAATCCACTAAAATTGACACCGGAGTATTAAATTTAAGATTCTCGTGAATTCGAACAAATAATCACACCAATAAAATTTAGATGTGTGGAACAAAAAAGTAGTAATCAATAAACAAAGTAGTCTCAAACAACAACAACTAACATACCTACATCAAAGTGTGAAGCAACACCACAAGCATATTCAAAGCAAGAAAGATAAGAAAGAAGAGAATGAAAATAAAACACCAATATTGTTTACCTAGTTCGGTCCAAAATAACCTAGTTTGTGGAAGAGTGCAGCTATTCGATCTACTACGATAAAAATGATACAAAGAGGTTACAAGAAATTAGCTTAAAAACTCAAAAAACAAACCTTAATTTCTACTCATTTTTCAAGTCACTCACACTAACAAGGAATTCTAAAATAAAACACTAAAGGAAGCTTTTGATCCTTCCTTCAATGAGATCTCATTACCCAATGTCTTCACAAATGTTTTCCAACCAAGAAAATAAACTTCACCAAAGATACTCAACCCTAAATTTCCCTCCTTTGGTTTCTCAAGTTTCTCTCAGCTTTCACAAAACATGATGAATTAATTCTTAAATAATGCACATGTCCCGGGAAAATTTTGTTATGATTTTCACTCATTGTGTCATCGTGCCATGATTTTTGCCGAGAGAAAACCTCCTTAACTTGAACCAAATTGTGCCACGATTTTGGTCGAATCTTCAATCATCAATTTTGAGTTAATTTCAACAAAGACCTTGAGTGGATGACCCTCCAGTGTCACAAATCAACTCGAATGGGCTAAGATGACAAATTCATCGATCAGTAGTTAAATTGGTTTATAGAAGAAACTAATTCATTATAAAATTATGAAAATACTTACATTAACATTCGCTGAAACGGATGGAGAGATGAGTTTTTATTTGAATTTCTCGAAATTAACCTCTTCTACGGTTGGAAATACTTCAATATCATATATGGATCTAAAGTTAAGTTTTCTATAAAGTATAGATCATAACATTGGAGTTGTAATCTTGAGGTAGACATTAAAAACTAGGGTCAATGTTGGACGATAGTGAGGCGAGAAGCCAAGTAAATAACACCATTAACGAGTTAGTGATAACAATGAAATTCACTTTCTTAGCACCTGGTAAGAAATCGGTGCCATCAAAAACACCAGTGAAACTTGACACCGTTTCTTAGACACGCAGAGAAGACGGTGGTGACTGTGAGTCCACCGTGACTGTGAGTCCACCAGGTTCGAAGGAATGAACAAGGTTCTAAGGTATCATATAGAAAACTAATATTGCAGAGAGAATCGGTAAACCTAAATAGTATTCATTGTGAATGTGATTGTGCTAACCATTTACAATATCAGTTTATGTATTTATACATCAGAAGGTTAACAGAAATGTAACAAAGTTTCATAACTGAATTGAACTCTAATTGATAATAGTTAAGCTCTACATCATGAAACACCATTACTGTTCTTCAAGCCTTCTTAATGTTTTCAAAGATTTTAGCTCATCTATTAATTGCATCGTTTTTGTAAGAGGATCCATCCTCCTCTATACTCTTCTTCGCATCATCGCCAAGTTTTTCTACCCTCCTCCTCATTGATGCGCTCACTTCTTCACTTCCCATCAACAATACCACCGCTTCTACAATCTCTTCCCTTCTAATCACTGCATCCTATCCCTCATTTGACCAAAATTTGTTCACTTTTGGTCCAACCGAAACTCCTATCTTTAAAAGAAAAACAAGAAGCTTCTCATTGTAAAATTGCTCAGAAAACATTGGCCATCCAATCATGGGCAAACCAAAACTGAGGCTTTCGAGAATTGAGTTCCAACCACAATGAGTCATTATCCCTCCTGTTGCAGGATGACCTAATATGAGAAGTTGTGGTACCTAATTCCATATGATATATCCCATTTTGTTTTCATCGATCCTTTTCTCAAAATCTTCAAGAAAACCATCTTCGTCTCCTCCTTCTTTCGTAACAACCCAAATGAAATTATGACCAGAATTTGCAAGACCAAAAGCTATTTCTACAATATGATCGTGAGGGAGTCTTGTCAAGCTTCCAAAACTTACATACAACACATAATCATTCGGCTTTGAATTAAGCCAGTTAAGCAATTCCGACTCTACTGCAAGGTCTTCATTCTGCTCCTTTTTAACACATGCTGAAACTGGTCCCACACTTCATGCTTTGATCCCCATTGTGCTCTTGTAAAGATTCTCATAATCACCTTCAAATTCGTGAAAGCTATTGCTTAGAGTTCCATAGCTTCTTCCCTCCAATTCATATACAGCATCAAAGTAATTTGAGAATTCACTCCTTTCCCACACATATTCTTGTAATTGTAGAGAAGTAATCTCAATGTTATGTGGAAGACAAAGAATTAAATTTTTGAGAATCCGAAACTAAATTCTCATGAGGCTTTTGCTTCTTGATAAAGTGAGCTGCACAACTTGAGAAGTAGCTTGATAAGTAGTTTGATTTTCACTTTGCTTTTCTTTCAAACATATTATGAAAAGAGAAAAACTTTATTTATCATCTTAACTTAAAATAATCAACAAAAGAAGAAAGGAAATGTTACTACCATAGAGTTAATGTATTATGTTAGTGGAGGGAATTGAAGAAATAAGCTCCACCTGATCACTACACCCCATGAGATTTAGAGTGTTTGCAGGTCTCAATCCACAAAGCTTCCTTCATTGGATAACCAACTTTGCATGTTCATATATGAACATTTACATTCACATGATTAGATAATATTGTGAATATTTTCCTTCTTGTAGTAAATCCTATTGTTGTGAATTCGTAGTGAAAAACACACCAATAATAAACTTGATGCGTGGAGCAAATTAAAACCAAGCAATCAAATCAAGCGGGTAACAAAATAATTCAAACAAAAATAAACAGAAAGAGAAGAGAGAAAGAGAACACAAGAATCTGCTTACCCAGTTCGGTCTAATGATGACCTACTCTGGGGGAGAGAGCAGCTCTCCATTCCACTATAATGATATGAGTGTCTTTACAAAGAGATATTGAGGGTTACAAGAATCAGTCTTCAAACCTAATTCTACCCAAGTCTTAATCTCTTTCCGTGACCAAAAGACTCAATCCTAACAGTGTTTTGTTCAAGGTGAATCAAAACAATCTCAACCCTAGTGTTTGTTGCCAATAAAAATTCTCTATAAACCCTAGTTTGTATGTTGGCTTCTAAACCCTGTTTTCTACACACTTAATCATCTGATACAAGGTTTATATTTATAATGAAAAGCATCCCTCAAAAATTGGAACAGAACCGGCCCATGAAAAAACTGTCTTTAATTTTCCTACTAAACGATAATTCGGGTGCCGAGCTACCTCCCCCGGGCCCCGAAAATTGTCGTGTCTAATGTCTCCAAAGCCATGCAAAAATCGGGCTCCGATGTGCAATGTTCGGGTGCCGATTTGGCTTTTCCAGGATGCATTAATTTTTTAGTCATTTTCCAACAATTTAATTTGGAGTAATGTTTTTTTTCATCTTACTGGAGAAGGAATGTATCATTCTAACAAAGACTGCAGTGTCTAAGGATGGGAGTGTGATGTAACTGTAATTTTGGTTCCCCCATTTTCTTGAGGAGTTAACTAACTAAAGCTCCACCATGGTTTATTAGAGGAGATCTAGTTAAGAACATGCTAGGTCTTTCAAACTTTAGATTTTGTTAAGTACCTTTTAAGGGTTTGGTTGTGCCCCCTCTTTTCTATATCATTTTATCTTTCCATATATTTTGGATGTTTCCCCTCTGCTAGGCACATCACATCAGTTAAAAAAAAAAATTCACCATGGTTTTATTTTATTTTTTAACAAAAAAAAGCAAAGGGTAGCCATAGAGGCTACACCAATATATTGAAAAGCAAAATGAAGGCTGTCAAATAGTGAAGGGTAGCAAGGAGGCCTAATCTGTTCTGATTATAAAACAAAACATTTATAACAGAATCAGGCAAAATATCATACCAAATGAGATCAAGGGAAGAAAGACCTATATAACATCTAACCTATCAGTTAAGATATTTCATTCCCTGTATATATGAGTAATGATCAAATTCATGTGCCTGAGAAAGAACATACAATTGTTCCATCTATTTCTTAAGTGTAAAGGAACCAAAGAAGAAGACTTGAAGGCCAAGGTAACCAACTTAGAATATGTTGTGAGCAACTTCAATTGCATTTGTTGACTAATTGACCAATAAAACTTTTCTGAATACTTTATTTTTTATGTTACTTTATTGCTTATGTGTGTAATCATTTTAACTTGTTTTGTTGGTAAAACTCTGTTTTACAAAGTAAGGTGTTTTGCAAAAGTTTAGTAGGTTTATGTCATATGACAATCATAGGTTGTGTCATTACTAAGTATTTGGCTATAAGTATGTAAAAAGGATGTATGGATGGTATGCATAAAATTGCAGCATACTAAACATTGTTATTGTCCCTTTCTCTTCCACTTCCTTTCCTCTCTTTTCTGTATTTAGCTTTTTGCTTCTACTACCATTACAAAATCAAACATTAATATCAGTGCAGTGTTCTTAGAGGTTGTGAGAAGAGAAAAAAAAAAACACCCAGGAAACTTGTGAGAAGTCAAATGGCTTCTGGTAGTAATGTTGAAATTTTTGTTCCTCAATTTTCTAGGAAAAGTTATCACATATGGGCAGGCATGGATCCACACTAGTGTAAAGGGGGGCAATCGACCCAAGTTAGTTTTTGCTTTTTAAACCAATAATCATATATTTATATTTGTAAACCCCAATAGTATAATAGTATTGACCACATATGGTTTATTAATTCAACTAGAGACAAAGTATAAAACTTGAATGCTAGAATAAATTAATACAAAAGTGACACTGGTTGACATGTTACACTTACAATACAAAGCTAAACCACTATGTAAAGCTAGTATATTTCTACGGTTCATTTCCATTTGCCTCGGTAAGGGAAGAAGTAAATCCTTTTAAGTGGAAAGCTGAAAAGGTATTCTGCGAAGCATGTTTAAGTTGAAGAGATTCAATTTTTTGCATTTGATAAGGAGAAGTTGATTATTTTGGCTCGATTTTACCTCTCTAAATAGTCTTCAATGGAGCTTATGAGACTTGACAATCAACTTGAAAATTATTTTATGTTCGTTTTAGTAAACAATTTTCTAACTTATATGGGATCAGTTATCTTTCAATAATGATGGTGGAAACAAGAAAACATATTGTTTATTCAATGTTTATTTACTTGTAAAATTGTCATTGCATTTGCCAGTGGCTACATCAACTATTGAAAGAAGTCTCTTTATGAATTATGTGACGAATCTACTATGCAACCGTATTGGAGATGAACTTTTGAAGTCTAGTAAAAAATATCGAGAATGATATAATTGATAGTGTTGAGAATAAAAAAAGGGTTCAACACTTTCAAAATATGAAGTGAAGATAAGAGCAACTATAGTTTTAAGATTTTAACATGTCTTTCACTTTTTGATATATACAATGGTAAATTTTTTTGTAATATCTGATATTATCATTTAATCTCTTATGCTTTATATTTTTATTTTTAATAATTGTTGTTTAAAAATTACATTGACTCTCTTATCAAAATTTCTGGATCTGTCCCTGCATATGAGTTTTCAAAATCAAATCATGTTTGAAGTCTTTTGGCTTATGGGACTATGTAGATCAAGACAAGCAGGTTCCACCATTGCAATCTAATCCAACAGTAGCTCAAATGAAACACAATGAGGAGGAGAAATTAAAGAAGGAGAAAGTGGTTTCAGCTCTGCATTCAACCTTGGCAGATGATGTGTTTACGACAATCATGTATCACGAAACAACCAAGCAAATATGGGATAAATTGAACGAAAGGTATGTTGGTGATGAAAGGGTCAGATCCATAAAATTATTGACTCTTAAAAGGGAGTTTGAAATGCTGAAAATGAAGGAACGTGAATCTGTTAAAGAATACACCTCAAAGTTGTCTCACTTGGTGAATCGAATGAGACTTTATGGTGAGGTTGTAGATGACAGCAAAGTAGTGAAAAAGATGTTGATCAACTTCCCCAACAAATTTGAAGCCAAAGTTGCTTCTATTGAATAATCATGTGATCTCAAGAAACCATATGTTTCTGAGATGGTCAGCAAATTGCCAACTCATGAACAAATATTCTATATGAGAATGGAAGATGTTTTTGATGGTGCTTTTCAGGCCAAACACAAGTAGTTTGAACAAAAGAAAAGGAACTACAAAAATGGTGGTGATTAAAAAGGAAAGAACAAAGATGATGGTAGTTCAAGTGAATTTGTAGCAAAGGATAAGTTCCCTCCTTGCCTAACTTGTAAAAGAACAAATTGCTTGACAAAAAATTGCTTTTATAAGGGAAAGCCCCGATTAAATGCAATCGTTGTAATCAATGAGGTCACAGAGAGAAGTTTTGTCGATTAAAACCAAACCAATCTCAACCACAACATGCACATCAAGTTAACTTCATTGATGAACAAGCCCATGAAGATCACTTGTTATTGGCCACTCATCCATGTAGTTCTTCAAAAGATGTATGGTATGTTGATAGTGGGTGCACGATCCACATGGCAAAAGAACCAATTCTCTTCACCTCGTTGTACAAAGACGTACGAACCAAAGTGAAGCTTTGAAATGGAGAAATTGTTCAAGCTAAATGAAAAGGTGTTGTTTCTGTTCACACTAGCAAAGGTCCAAAATATATCCATCATGTTTTTTTGATTCCAAATATGAGTCAAACTTTATCAAGTGTTGCTCAGTTATTGAAGAAAGGATATTAAATTTCCTTTTAAAATAATGGTTGTGTCATAATGAATTCAACTGATTCTGAAGTTGTGAAGGTTGAAATGTGTAGAAATAGTTTTCCATTAAGTTTGAATCAAGTGAATCAAACAACACTTGTTTCAAAACATGATGATTCGGTACTATGGCACAAAAGATATGGTCATTTCAATTTTAATGCATTAAAATTTCTGCAATCTCATGATATGGTAAGAGACATGCAAGAAATTAATTGTATTGATGATTTATGTAATGCATGTCAACTTGGAAAAGTGCATAGAAAATCTTTTCACTCAACAAATGTTACACGAGCAAAGGAAAAATTGGAGCTTGTTCATACTAACTTGTGTGGTCCTAAGAGTATGCCTTAACTTAGCCACAACAAGTACTTTCTATTGTTTATTGATGATCCGACTAGGATGACATGGGTGTATTTTCTGGCAAACAAAGCTCAAACTTTGATTGTCTTCAAAAAGTTTAGAGCTATGGTGGAATCTCAAAGTGGCTGCAAAATTAAAACCTTGAGATCTGACAATGGGAAGGAGTATACTTCCATTGAATTTAATATATTTTGTGAAGATATGGGCATTGTACATCAGCTGATAGTGAGCTACACTCCTCTGCAAAATGGAATTTCTGAGTGAAATAATAGAACAATTATAGACATGGCAAGATGTTTAATTGCTGAAAAATAATTACCAAACAAGGGTTGTTAAAGAGAAAACATCAATTGAGGCATGGATAAGTGTGAGGCCTTAAGCCAAACATTTGAAAATATTTGGATCAATATGTTATGTTCATGTTGTAGCAGCAAAAAGATCCAGATTGGATGACAAAGTTGAAATGGTGATTCTTTTGTGCTATGCAGCAAGCTCCAAGGTTATAGAGTGTACAATTTGAAGATCAAACATATTGTGATTAGGAGAGATATTGATGTTGATGAAAATGCATATTGGGAATGGGAAAATGATGAGGTTCAAAGAAGTACAAAATCTACTGAAATTGCTCCTGACAAACTAGAGCACACAACAAATGAAGATGGAAATCAGATAGCTGAATCTGATTCCGCAATTCTAAAGAGAAAATCTTTGGCTGAAGTTTATGAAAAATTGCAATTTTGTTGTGAATGAGCCTTCTAGTTTGAAGAAGCTTCATTGCTAACAAAATGGAAAGATGGAATGATGGAGGAGTTGTTTTTTTTTTTTTTTTTATGAAAGATGATGGTGGAGTTGTTGGTTATTAAAAAAATGGTACCTTGAAACTCACTCCAAGAACCAAAGATAAAAATGTGATAGATGTTAAATGGGTTTACAGAACCAAGTTAAATCCTGATGGTTCCATTCACAAACACAAAGCAAGGCTTGTTGTGAAAGGATATTCTCAAATGACAGGAATTGATTATGGTGATACATTTGCACTGGTTGCTAGACATGAAACAATTTGGTTGATTGTAGCTCTATCAGCACAATATGGTTGGAAGATCTTTCATTTGGATGTCAAATCAGCATTCTTAAATGGAATCGTGGGGGAGGAAATTTATGAAGGACCCTAGCCACCTTCTTCCTATGAAACACAGATCTATGAAGGACCAACCCTCACAAATTTTCAACAGCTCTTCAGACACCCAAAGGAAACAGAACCGCGGCGACGTCGGTGGAAGAACCAATGTCGACGGTCAAGAGGTGGTGACGCCAGGGGAACCAACGCGCGCACCACCGCCAAACAACTACATCGTGATAGAGGGCTTTGGATTAAAAGGGAGAGAAGTTACAGTAGGTAGTGGAAAAGCTTTTTAAGGCGATGAGTTGAGAGAAGGGAGGAGAGAAGCGAAAGCCTCTCTCTCTAGCATCAGTTTTTTTTTCAACCCACTCTATGAACCTCATGACAGGAAACTAAGTTGAAGGTAAACAAAATAGCATTATCAATGTTGAAACTTCTAATACTTGAAAACATCAGCATTTTTTAAGTTAAACAGGTGAGCAAACATTTGCATAAACTGATACATAAGTCAATATATTATATATAAACATCAAAATAATTCAAATCCAAGTCATCATAAAACAAAATGATTGTCTCATCCATCGTCCCCATGACAATGTCGCTTAGTTGACGCCGTCCTGTGATATCTAATGCTTTTCATCTTCCTTTGTATCTCCAACTATCTCTCCGTTTCCAATTTCTTTTATCCCCTATTTTGGTAGTGATCTAATATTAAAAAATACTCATTAGACTAGAAGTGAAAAACCAGAACACAAAACTAAAATGTAAAGACGATCTATCAAAGTTGGTCAATGGTTAAAAGTCTGAACAATCAAGGCATATAGATTCTCTAGTACATACTTTAATCTTGTATATTATCATTACATCAATCTTGTACTGCTTACAAAATTATATTATATGTAGAATTTTGAAGCTGAAGTAGTAAGCAAAACCAGAGCATATGCTTTAAGACTAGAATGTAAAAATGATAAATCTAACAAAGTATCTTCATACATGTTTGTTTCTCATTAACCTCAATTTTAAATAATGTAATATACTTCCAAATCAAGTACTATTTTATTTGTCTTTCAACTTTTCTACGTGAATATTTCTAGAGAATTAATTTCATTTCAGTAGAATCATGTTCTAGCTATTTCATTTGTTTTCAGAAATTAACACAGTCTATAAGTAAAAAATGATAAGGATAGTAACACAATGAATTAACAAAAATTTAAATAAGTTAACTGTCAGCAAGAAACTTACTTTCAACGAAATGCAACCAAGCTTTCGACATAAACACTTGCATGAAAGGACCAGTCAATGCAGTCTTGAACTCTAATTCTCGCTACTTTTTTATTTCTCAAATTATAGATCACTGCTTGGTCGGGGCACTGTGGTTTTGCAAATATCACCATATCACCATTTTTATATAGGCATACCGTTTGATCATAATCCTTAACGCAACAGTCTTGAAGATTATGGTAACTAATCTTAAATAATTGAGACCAAGACTCTTGAACTCCATACTCTTTCATCTGCCATAAAACAAAACCATTGTCTTTTGTATCATAAGAAAAACAAAGACAATCCGTCAAAACCATAAGAAATGGCCGAACAGGTGTAACCTCATCAAAACCTTGAGGCAGCAACAACTGCTTGTATGTCTCCGTTGAAAGATCAAGCGAAATAATCACATAGTCTTCAACATTAGTAATATACCGGTATTCATAAATAGAATAGAAATCATTGAGACCAGCCAACCAATTAACAGTGCCACTCAAATGCATACCATTGTTAAGACAAGTATGTCTATGATTAATTCCATTAAGAGGAATGACTGGAAAACTTTGAATATTTCTCCAACAGTTACCACCCAAACTAAAAACTTTGACCTCACTTGTCACTGGAGCTGGTTTGTTCTCTTCAACATGAAAGGCCACGACCTTATAAGTTTTCGTTGAATCATCATAACCAAACCCAAACTGAAAAGAGTTTGACAAACTGTGAAAAGAACGAAGACGGTCTAGAGGAGTGCTATAACCAAACGACCCTAACTTTTCAGATTTTTTTCCAGTGGAAGGGTTCCAGAAATAGATGGAGTAGTTCTCATGCCAAACATGTCTAGATCCAACATTTTGTGTGATGTAGAAAGATTTGGAAAACAAGCAGATCAATCCGTTGCAGGAACCAGCGATATAGCAACCCCTTTCCAAATAATGGCTATTGTTGTGGCTGTGAATGCTGATGGATGGATTTTCGATTAAACTATGCAAGGGGATACCTGAGACATTATAACCATCGCTATCATTCCATATTACTATCAGATTTTGTTTTTGTGATGACTTCTGAAGATGCTTGTCGACAAAAGCTGGATCGGAGATTAGAGTTTTCCAGGATTTGCTCACGCTTTTGAATCGCACTATAGTTTTCACATCAAGCCTTGACAGAATTTCTGCCACTAGTTCGTCGGGTATAGATGTCGGCAACAATGGTGCGGTGGATTGAGGTTGCTTCTTAATTGGACGAATATCCATCAGAGTAATGCTTTAGTTGAAAATGGAGCACAAACCCTAACACAGGCGGCCGAAAAACAGAAATGATTTTATTCTCTGATTTGATGTGCAAATTTGTGGACAATTTTTCTAGGGTTTACTTTCCTCCCCTCTGGATAACAGCGTTTAACATCTGTTAAAGTAAATCGCAGTCATTTGTGGTAGGATATTTTGGCTGAACTGGTGTCATTGACTTGGAAGAGATCTTTTATAATCTCATCCAAGTCCAACTGCTCTTGATTATTTGTCATAGGATATATTATAGGTCTTGTTAACCGGTTCCCCGGGAGCACCGATTAACATTCTCCTATATCAAATAGTACATTTTCTCTGTAAAAAAAAAAAAAGATAGTAGATTTTGAATTAAATAGAATTTATATATTTTAAATATTAAACATGATTTTATTTAAACAAAAAATCACATATCGTGGTTTGACAATATAATTTAAAATTTAAAATGCATATAGATCGGATTAGGATTGCTTGAGGATTTGGGTCATGAGAGGAACCAAGATTTTAAAAACAGAATTGTTACTGCGAAAAACAGCTGGACGTAAAGGTATAGGTACTGTTAGGAGGGTGTATTGGATTAAGATTTTAAAGGACAATTTTTGTTTGAAAAAGTCTTGAGGATTTTAAAAGACTTTGTAGGATTTTGATGACTTTGAAGATTTTAAAGGACTATTAAGGATTTCAATGGATTTAATTTATAAGATTTTAAAGGATTTGAAATGATTTTATGGATTTCAACAGATTTTATGAATTTTAAAAAAATAACATAACACACTCTCTTTCACAAAATCTCAATAAAGACTCTTATTTATTTTACTTTATTTTTTAAGAGAGAGAGAGAGAGAGAGAGAGGAAGAGAGAGAGAGAGAGGGAGAGAGAGAGAGAGGAAGAAAAGAGAGAGTAAGAGAGAAGGGAGGAGAGAGAGGGAGAGATAGTAAAATCTTAAAAGAAAAAACAATCCTAAGA
>Ga0315914_1002086_pt1 | contig 30538 bp, 21 predicted proteins | sample MpolenodulesMG_FD_203920 | JGI IMG/M metagenome (GOLD analysis project Ga0315914, IMG submission 203920) | Medicago polymorpha root nodule microbial communities from Los Angeles, California, United States - elongated nodules | ecosystem: Host-associated > Plants > Roots > Nodule | place: USA...
ACTCTTCCTTTTATTTGAGCTAATAATTTTTTTCAAAAATTATTTAATTGTGTTTTTTTCATTATGCGTATATCATCCTAACGTAATAACAAACTACACATACCCTTTAAAAAAAACTACACTTATACGCTCTAAAAAAATCACAATTTTTTTTATAAAAAAAAAAAATACAGTTATTTTTAAATTCTATAAAAAAATTATTTTATTTTTTAACTCTACACATTTAATTCTATTAAAATACCCACACATCTATAAAAAAAATCACATAACTTAATTGAATAAATTTATTTTATTTTTTTGCAAAATCATTTAATTTTGTCTTTTGTTTATTACTTACATTTGATGCTTACGCTTTAACAATTTATTATTCATCCAAATTTCTCCAACATATAATTATTAATTAATAATACCAAGCTAATGGGTTACATGACCTGCAAATCAAAGCCATTCAAAAGATTCCAAATACATCCAATGGTTCACATCTATTTTGCAAACAAACAAACAAAAAAAGTTCAAGTCTCCTACGGTAGGAGACCTAAAGAGTCTCCTACCGTAGCCTTTGCCTTTAGACCCAAGTTTATGTTACTTTATGAGGTGATATTAGAAAAAGGAAATAAAATATGATGTTGGTTATGATGGCAAAAAAATGTGATGACAATAATCAAGGAGACTCGTATCATATACGCCAATATAAGTAAGAGGTCTCATATTAGATACCACAAAGCTAAACTCGTGTAAATCACTTGAAATATGAACATGACATGGACATTCCATTCTTGCTCACGATGCGCAATTGTGTGTCTCTGGATGTGGGGGAGTGGAGAGTGCTCAACATTTATTTGTCTCCTGCCCCATTTTTGGAGAATTATGGCTTCATGTTCGTCTTTGGATTGGGGTCTCTGGGTGGATCCATATGATATTGTTGATCACTTTTCACAGTTCACTTACTTGTCAGGTGGGGTGGTATCTAAACGCTCCTTTATGCAACTTTTGTGGCTTGTGTGCGTTTGAGTGTTGTGGTCTGAACGTAATAATAAACATTTTAACAACACTGAAAGTTAGTTAAAACGGTTCAAATTGATTCTTATTGGTGGATGAAGGCAGCTAATGTTGTATGTGTGTTTGGGGTCCATAGTTGGATAACCTGCCCTTTTTCTTGTTTGGGTATAGGTTAATTTTTGCCTCTTGATGGCTCGTAGCCTCGTACTTTGTTGTAACGTTAGTCGTTTTCTTTTAGCACGTCTTGTGCGGAAGGTGCGACGTTTTTATTGATTAATATATCTCATTTTTGCCTGTTCAAAAAAAAAAGAACGTGGCAAGGATCCTCTAAATTGAGTAAAATATAAACCGAGAAAATCAAAGGTTGTTATTGCAACAAACCCATAATTTTTTATAATGTACTTATAGTATCTATCTTTAATTTGTTAATTAACGGTTGATATTTCCTATTTTACACTCTAAAATGAGTTACTCGTTTTATATGAGTCAAATCCTTTAGGAATCAACAAACTCTTGATCTTCCACCTCGCGAAAGTTTTCAATTTTATAATTCTTTACCTATTCAAATAATTAAATCTAATTATAATTTCAACTTTGATGAAATTTTAATTGTAAATTGAATTTAATCAACAAAATAATCTTAAAAAAATAAAAATAAATTAATCATATTCCTAATTCAACTTTGAATTTCATATATAAAAATTGTTGGGATTTAAGAGGGATTTTTCAAAATTTTAATCGTCTTGGCGGAACAAATCCCACTGAAACAGATTTTTGATTAGATCGCTAATCACAAATCAAACACATAATTAAACATTTTAAGGATTCACGTGTTTACCTCTTGAATCGCAGAACCTTTGTAGCATAATTATCTATGATCACAAGCAAATCAAAGTAGCGATGCCTCTACTCAGTCAACACGAATAGAACTTCTCTGTTGATCGGTACTAGCCAATTCCAACGAAGATTGAGAGAGATATAATTTAGAGAGCGACGTCTAGGTTTCTAACTTTTTGAATTAGGTTAAGCACACAAAGCTTCATACAACGGTTCTATCTAATTATAGAACCACTTGTGTGATCAACAAGCTAAACACTTATATACACCATACCTTATGGTGCACCATACTTAAGCACATTGTACCTTACGGTAAACCACATTTCTCTGTTTTTCGTAAATTAAATAATAAGTCATGCTTAATTATTTGATTGCTAAAAGTCCCACTTATTATTTATAAATAAGTCTTACTTATTCCTCTCATCTATCTGCCATTGTGTGTGACCCTATATGTTCTCGTAACGTTGACAATAACATTAAATTACATATTTAATATTATAAACAGTGATCGGTATATAGCAACACAATATACTGCTACTAGGGGTGGACACTCGGGTTCGACCTGACCCAAAATCGTGAAAATCGGGTCTGACCTACCCGTAAATTTCATGAGTCGAAAATGGGGCATGTAGTGTAACCCGCGGTTTGTGCTGGATTGGGCTCAAACCTGCCCGTTTGTCCATCCCTAACTGCTACCCAAGTGACAAAAATGTCATGTGATCTGACGAAACTTTATGTGATGATGATCTTGGGTATAATTACCATTTTGCCCTCATATTCATATTGAACACAAAACATAGCATGTCGCCCTTGTTTAGTTCAATATTGAGTCCGTAGACATTTCTCTTGTTATCTATGAGGGATAAGCTCTTTCTAGGTCACTAATGTCTCTCAACATGATTCAAGGAGTACCCATCAACCGACTTTATAGTCATCCTGTTACATACAACATTTGATGGTGATAAAGTAGATAACTCCTACATCTAGGGTACACAGTGGTTTCAGTTGGTAGGATGGGATACATCATTATCACTATGAGAATATTTTACGAGATTTCACATAATTCACTGTGTAGTATTCTCATGACCGGTCAATCCAGTATCAATATTACTTCGATTATTTATATCTATGAGAAGACTTTATAACTTTTTATCCATGATCTATGAGACGTAATCATTAGTCTACCCACACAATAGTCTCTATCCTTATTATTATCCAAGTCTATAGTAAAGCTTTTGACTACGGATAATTCAAGAATAACATCATTTAGTTTAACAAGGTCTCATGATCAAGTACTTAATATTCCATTCAACATACTAATCAAAATTCCTATTCCTATTTAATTTAATTATATGTCGATGGTCTTTCTCTTATTTGAAATTTAAAATCAACACACATAACTATCTTCTTCTTTTTTTGACAGAAACACACATAACTATCTTAATTCTCACATATATTTAGTTGGTCAATACATAACTATCGTAACAATGATTTTTTCCTCTTTTTCTTTCTTAATTGCCAAGGATGCGATAGATCCGACTTTTGAACATGATAATATAAAAATATATTATTTTTTTCTATTTAATTCAATAATATACTCCAGGTACGGCTTTTACGACTTTTGAATATAATATAAAATATTTTTGTAAGATTTTCATTTCTATTTAATTTAATAATGTATTAGGTACCACTTTTAAATGTTGCCATTAAAATTCTGATTTCATTTGACTTGACTTGACTATACAATTTTTTTTTTCTAGATCACCATATTATTACTAAAAAAATTTCACCACCGTTTATCCATGACAAATCTTGTAGAAAAATTTATGAAACGCACAAGATAAATTTTTCTATCCAATCAATCATATTTTTTTTCTAGATCATCATATTATTACTAAATAGTTTTCACTACCGTTTAACCATGACAAATCTTGTAGGAAAATTTATGAAACACACAAGATAAATTTTTCTATCCAATCATTCATATTTTTCTCCATAAGCGTGTAGATCATTGGTTAAAAAACAAATAATAATATGATTAACTTAAGGGTTTTTCTATCATGTAAAAGCTTACACATGTTAAGGAGTTTTAAATAGTAACTTTGCAATAGAACTTGTATATTTTGTATTAAGTGTATAACTTTTAGTTGTTTTAACATACCACTGCAGCATTGCACATGTTATAAAAATCATTTTCTTAATAATCTTATGAATAACACACAAAAGTTTATTTATTTACATAAGTTGTTTCGTATAAACTCAAAAATAAATAAATCCTTAAATTACAACTACCTATTAACTATTTAAACAATGATTTTTCCTCTTTTTCTTTCTTAATTGCGAAGGATACGATAGATACGTCTTTTGAATATAATAATATAAAAATAAATTATTAAGATTTTTATTTCTATTTAATTCAATAATATGTTAGGTACGACTTTAAATATATACGACTTTTGAATATAATATAACTATTATTATTAAGATTTTTATTTCTATTTAATTTTATAATTTATTAGGTACGACTTTTAAATATTGCCATTAAAACTTCGATTTGACTTAACATTACGAAATATATATTTTATTCGTTTTTCTAGATTACTATATTATCAGTACAAAATTTTCACGCAGTTTTTTTTGGTGGTGGTGACTGGGGTTTGAACTCAGACGTTGCATATATTATGCATTATCCCTACCAATTGAGTTAAGCTGACGAGGACATTTTACCGCGGTTTAACCATGACTAATCTTTGTAGTAGAAATTAAGGAACACACAAGATGAATTCTTCTATCCATGCAATCATATTTTTCTCCATAAGCATGTAGATCACTAGTTAAAAAACGAACAATAATATGATTCACTTAAGCATTTTTCTATCATATGCAAATTGGCACATGTTAAGAAGTTTTAAATAGTAACTTCGCATTGGAAGTTGTAAATTTTGTATTAAATGTATAACTTTTTAATAAATAATTGATTTTTGTCAATATAAACTTAAATACTTTTAGTTGCTTTAACATGTGCAATATTGCACATGTTGGATAAACGTTTTTCTTAATAATCTTATGAATAATAAACAAAAATTTATTTATTTGCATAATTTGTTCCGTATAAACTCAAATATAAATAAATCCTTAAATTACAACTACGTATTAACTATTTAAACAATGATTGTTTCCTCCTTTTCTTTCTTGATTGCGAAGGATACGATAGATATGTCTTTTGAATATAATAATATAAAAATAAATTATTAACATTTTTATTTCTATTTAATTCAATAATATATTAGGTACGACTTTAAATATATACGACTTTTGAATATAATATAATTATATATTATTAAGATTTTTATTTCTATTTAATTTTATAATATATATCAGGTACGACTTTTAAATATTGCCATTAAAACTCCGATTTGACTTAACTTTTGAAATATATTTTTTTATTCGTTTTTCTATATTACTATATTATTAGTACAAAATTTTCACGCCGTTTTTTTGTGTGTGGTGGTGGCTGGGGTTTGAATCACAGACCTTGCATATATTATGCATTATCCCTATAAACTGAGCTAAGGTCACAAGGACATTTCACCGCGGTTTAACCATGACTAATCTTTGTAGAAGAAATTATGGAACACACAAGATGAATTCTTCCATACATGCAATCATATTTCTCTAAAAGTGTGTAGATAATTGGTTAAAAAACGAATAATAATATGATTTACTTAAGGGTTTTTCTATCATATGCAAATTGACACATGTTAAGAAGTTTTAAATAGTAACTTTGCATTGGAAGTTGTAAATTTTGTATTAAATGTATAACCTTTTAATAAATAATTGATTTTTGTCAAGAAAACTTAAATACTTAACATGTGCAATATTGCAAATGTTAGACAAACACTTTTCTTAATAATCTTATGAATAATACACAAAAATTTATTTATTTGCATAAGTTGTTCGGTATAAACTCAAAAACAAATAAATCCTTAAACTACAACTACGTATTAACTATTTAAACAATGATTTTTTCCTCCTTTTCTTTCTTAACTGCGAAGGATGCGATAGATATGTCTTTTGAATATAATAATATAAAAATAAATTATTAAGGTTTTTATTTCTATTTAATTCAATAATATATTAGGCACGGCTTTAAATATATACGACTTTTAAATATAATATAATTATATATTATTAAGATTTTTATTTCTATTTAATTTTATAGTATATTAGGTACGACTTTTAAATATTGTCGTTAAAACTTCGATCTGACTTAACTTTATGAAATATATATTTTTATTCGTCTTTCTAGATTACTATGTAATTAGTACAAAATTTTGACGCCGTTTTTTTGGTTGTTGGTGACTGGGGTTTGAACCCAGACCTTGCATATATTACACACTGTCCCTATCAACTGAGTTAAGCTCACGAGGACATTTCAACGCCGTTTAACCATGACTAATCTTTGTAGAAGAAATTATGGAACACACAAGATGAATTCTTCTATCCATGCAATCATATTTTTCTCTATAAGCGTGTAGATCATTTGTTAAAACACGAATAATAATATGATTTACTTAAGGGTTTTTCTATCAAATGCAAATTTGCACTTGTTAAGAAGTTTTAAATATTAACTTTGCATTGTAAGTTGTAAATTTTGTATTAAATGTATAACTTTTTAATAAATAATTGACTTTTGTCAATAAAATCTTAAATACTTGTAGTTGCTTTAACATGTGCAATACTACATACGTTAAACAAATCTTTTTTTTAATAATCTTATGAATAATACACAAAAATTTATTTATTTGAATAAGCTGTTCCGTATAAACTCAAAAATAAATAAATCCTTAAATTACAACTACGTATTAACTATTTAAACAACGATTTTTTTCTCCTTTTCTTTCTTAATAGCGAATGATATGATAGATCTGTCTTTTGAATATAATAATATAAAAATAAATTTTTAAGATTTTTATTTCTATTTAATTCAATAATATATTAGGTACGTCTTTAAATATATACGACTTTTGAATATAATATAAAAATATATTATTTAAATTTTATTTCTTTTTAATTTAATAATATATTAGGTACGGCTTTTAAACATTGCCATAAAATTCCGATTTAACTTAACTTTACTATACAAAATATATTTTTCTTATTCGCTTTTTCTCGTTTACCATATTATTAGTAAAAAATTTCCATCGCCGTTTAACCATTATTAATGTTCGTAAAAGAATTCGTAGAGCACACAAAATGAGTTCTTCTATCCACACGATCATATTTTTCTCCATAAGCGTGTCGATCCTCAGTTAAAAAACCAATAATAATACGATTTACTTGATAATCTTATGAATAATACACAAAAAGTTATTCATTTGCACAAACTTTTTCATATAAACTTGAAAATAAACCAATACAGTCCCCGTGGACTTAGCTCAGTTGTTAAGGACAATGCATAATATATGCAAGGTTTGAGGTTCGAACCATAGACACCACGAAAAAACTCTATAAACAAAAACTACTTTAAAAATTGATTGAATAACTAACGTATATTGTCTATAATATAAACCAAATACATCTGACCAAAGAAAAAGGAATATAAACCAATTACTACATTTGACCAAATAAAAACAAATTTGACTAAAAAAACCAGATATTTATTAAATTAATATATTTTGATAAAAATCATACATAAAAGATAAAAAATATTAATTAATAAAAAAAATTAGATATAGAAAAAAGAGTAACCTTAGTGGAGAAGGAGAGTGACTGAGTGAGTAAGAGGGTAAGAATTACAACAGATCAGACACGACAGGGACAGAATGGTCATTTTCTAGAACCCACTCTCTCTTTATAAGCCTCATATTTCACCGTTTTCTGTGCTCTTTTCTCACAACAACATTTTCACCATTCTTTCATCACTTTCTCTCTCTAAAATCCTTAGTAATTTATAGTGAGAGAAACAAACCTTCGTTTTCTCTCACTCTCTCACTTCACTCTTCAAATACCTAAAATCCCAAACACCGTTAAGGTATAACCAAAATCGTTCATCGATTCACGATTAACGAATATTTTTTTCCTCATTTTTAGGGTTTTTTTTTGTGATTGTGATTTTTTTCAGTGTTTGATGATGATTTTTGTAATGTTTTCGGTTTTTGGATTTTATTGAGTAGATCTAGTAGCTTTTGTTTGATTTTTATGATAAAGCTTGTGATTTTCATTTTTCACTCTGATCTGTGATTTTTTTTTTATTTTTGTGGTTTTTTGTGTGTATTTTACGGTTGAGTAGATTTTTAGGGCTTGCTTTTGTTTCGGATTCTACGGTTGTGTATTTTATTTTTGTGATTTTTTTTGTTTGATTTTTAGGGTTTGCTTTTGGTTCCGTTTGATTTTAGAGATGTCACAATGTATGTGTAAGATTTCCTTTGGTTTTGATTTCTCTTTTTTTTATTACACAAATTTTTCTGATTGTGTTAGTTTAGCTTTTTTTCTCTGTGTGTTTATTATTTTTTAAAAGTTTCTAGCTTTTTGTTTAATCATTTTTTAATATTTTCTGTTATACATTTTCCAAGGGTTTCATAATTTTTGTTGTCTGAGTTTTTATTTTTATTTTTAATGTATTTTATATTTTGGTACTAACTTTTAATCATTGTTTTTTGTTTATTGAAAGTTGTAGTCAAATTTTTACAATTTATTTTTATTTTTAATGTATTTTTAAATTTTGTTTTTAACTTTTAATCATTGTTTATTGGAAATTGTCGTTAGAAGTTGTTAACAGTTAGAAATCATGACATTGTTTATTGAAAGTTGCAGTTAAAAGTTGTTAACAGTTAAAAATCATGAATAACTTACCATGTTAGTTGATGGTTTATTGGTTTGTATGTTGATTATTAACTGTTTATTTTGGTAAATTTTAATGTTAACTTATGCTATTAATTTGATTAGCGTTTGCAAAGTGTTTTCTCTGTGATTCATCTGTATGTTGTGTTGTTTGGATAATAGAATCTATGTTAGCTAATTAGTTTGTATTTGTTTATATTCAGTTCATGCATAAGTTAATTTCACTTTCTGACTTAACTTATACGTGCTTATATTAATTAATCAGCTAAGTGTTTTCCATTTGTTTTTTGATCTGTCTGTATTGATAATGTTTCTAGGGTTTGATTTTTGTTAATGGGGATATGAATCATGATAATAATGAAGTTTGTTTTATTGTGTGTGTGCAGCTTTCAACATGGTCAGGAAGAGAAGAACTGATGGACCCAGTGGTGCTGAAGGTTCTGAAGGTCCGCAGAGGACTTCGCCTCCTCAACAGCAAGCTGCTGTAACTGGTGGGGCTGGATATCAAGGAGGCGGAGGACCTCAAGGAGGTCGTGGCTATGCTCCCCAAAGTGGCCGCGGTGATTATGGTGGCGGACGTGGTGACTATGGCGGCGGACGTGGTGACTATGGAGGTGGACGGGGTGCTTATGGTGGTGGTGGCCGTGGTGGCCGTGGGATGCCCCAGCAACAGTATGGGGGGCCTCCGAGGGGAGGACCTCCTCAGCAACAACAGCAGTATGGTGGACCTCCGGAATATCAAGGAAGGGGTAGAGGTCCTGCTCAACAGCAGGGCGGCCGTGGGTACGGTGGTGGAAGAGGTGGATATAGCGGTGGTGTTGGTGCTGGTGCTGGCCATGATGTTGTTTCATCCTATGGAGGCCCACCAAGGCAACCCTCATACCCCGAGCTGCACCAAGCTGTACCTGCTCCCCATCAAGTCCCCGTGTTGCCTCCAGTTGCACCCCATTCCGAGGCTAGTTCATCTCAGCCACCAGAAGTGACTGAAGTGGAGCAGGATTTGGGACAGTTAACAATCCAGTCAGATGAGACTCCTGCTCCTCCTCCGCCTCAAAGTAAATCATCACTGAGGTTTCCCCTTCGACCCGGAAAAGGGAGCTACGGCAGGAAAACTTTAGTGAAGGCAAACCATTTCTTTGCTGAGTTGCCTAAGAAGGATCTTCATCAGTATGATGTAAGTTCCACTATTTTAATGATTTTATTAGTTGTTTATCTTTGATTTGACTCTTATTGATTGTTTTGTTGCTCTTGGTTGCTTAGGTTACTATTACTCCGGAAGTTACGTCTAGAGGGGTTAACCGTGCTGTTATGGAGCAGCTGGTAAGGCTATACCGTGATTCTCACCTTGGAAAGAGGCTTCCTGCTTACGACGGCCGTAAGAGTCTCTATACTGCTGGGCCGCTTCCTTTTATTTCAAAGGACTTCAGAATCACCCTTGTTGATGAAGATGATGGATCTGGTGGACAGAGGTGTGCTTCATGTTCTTTAGTTTTATTTGTGTATTTGCATTGTCAAATTCACCCTTGGTTATTTGTGTTATTTAATATTTGTGCTTCATGATTTTGATTAATTGATTTTGACACAGGAGGGATAGGGAGTTCAAAGTTGTGATTAAATTGGCTGCACGTGCTGACCTTCACCACCTGGGACTCTTTTTGGAGGGGAGGCAAACTGATGCGCCTCAGGAAGCTCTGCAGGTTCTTGACATTGTTCTCCGGGAGCTTCCCACCTCCAGGTTGCTGATTAACTTATTTCTGTATTGAATGCATTTTGGTTCACCCTGTTTGTGTCGGGCTAATTGTACTTTTAATGATGTAGGTATTGTCCAGTGGGAAGATCCTTTTATTCACCTGATCTAGGTAAAAGGCAGCCTTTAGGTGAGGGATTGGAAAGTTGGCGCGGTTTCTATCAAAGCATTCGTCCTACTCAAATGGGACTATCTCTGAACATTGGTGCGTATTTTCATTTTGCTTGACCATATTTCTGCTGTCAATCAAACTGCCGACTAATCGTTCTTTTTTTATTATGCAGATATGTCTTCAACGGCATTCATTGAGCCCTTACCTGTCATTGAGTTCGTTACCCAGTTGCTTAACAGGGATGTCTCAGCCAGGCCTCTGTCTGATGCTGATAGAGTGAAGGTTAGTTTTGTTGACCTGTAGAAATTTATCTGCAGTCATTTTAAAACACTAGCAGTAAACATGATTATGTTGCTAACCTAATAGTGCTGTCACTCCTTGGATTTTGTTCTTGTATTCTAAAGTTTACAAGCAGTTTGCAGCATTATAAAACATTCATTTAGTTATGTTTTTGTCTGCGGCATTGCTCTTTTGATCTTGTTACTGTATCCCAAGTTTTCATGTAATCTGCAGCTATAGAAACAATCATTCAGTGTGATCTGCAGTTTTGCTCCTTTGATTTTGTTACTGTATCACAATTTTCCGTTCAGTTTGTAGTTTTATAAACATTCATCTACTTTAGTTTAGCTGATCTCGTGTGTTTTGCTCATTGGTCTAGGAAAATTAGAATGATAATTTTTGCAAGTACTTGATTGAATTTTGCTCTTTATTTTACACGCTGTTTGTAGTGATACAAACCTTCATTTAGTATAGTTTAACAGAACTCTCCTAGAGGTTTTACTCATTGCTCTAGAATAAAATGAGAATGAATATTTTTCAAGTCCTTATTGAATTTTCCTAATGACAGATCAAAAAGGCACTTCGTGGTATTAAAGTTGAAGTCACACATCGTGGCAACATGAGGAGAAAATACCGCATTGCTGGTCTGACTTCACAAGCTACGAGAGAATTAACGTGAGTAGTAGTGCTATGTATTTTTTTGCAAGCAATGTTTAAATTCTTTTGCTGACTTTCTTTTAACTTCTCAATAATTTTTAGATTCCCTGTGGATGAGAGGGGTACCATGAAGTCTGTTGTGGAGTATTTCTCTGAGACATATGGTTTTGTCATTCAACATACTCAGTGGCCTTGTTTGCAAGTTGGAAATCCACAGAGGCCTAATTATCTCCCAATGGAGGTAAATGTTCTCATTAATTCTCTCCTTTTCGCTATTGTAGTTTTTATGCCTGCTATGTTATGTTAATAGTGTTTGTTGTATGTAGGTCTGCAAGATTGTGGAGGGCCAAAGGTACTCCAAAAGACTGAATGAGAGGCAGATTACTGCCTTGCTCAAGGTTACTTGTCAGCGTCCCCTTGACAGAGAGCGGGATATTATGCAGGTCAGCAGAATTGTTGAGATATAAATAACTCAATTTATTTTTAGCTTATGAAATGATATTGTGTTTTTATTTTTATATATATATATATATATATATATTTATATTTTAACAGCTAGAATTGGCATGGTTGTTAAGACGGTTTTTGTATTGAATTTTGTAGTGTTGGTATTCTGTGCTTAATGCAGCTTGTATTTTTGCTTTGCATTGAACTGATGATGTTGTGTAGTTTTCTATATTCCTATATTTTACTGAATGGTTCCTATATGCGTGTTGGTATGTTGTTCTATGTAGGATTGATATGTCTGTTAGTCTGTTGTCTTGTATTTAATGTTTATAGTTGATGTCATTCTGTGCTATATACGTGCTGGCATGTTGTTCTATGTAGGATTGACATGTCGGTTAGTTTGTTGTTTTGTATTTAATGTTTATAGTTGATGTCACTCTGTGCTTAATGCCTTGTTTTTTCTTTGTTCAGACTGTACATCACAATGCCTACCACAACGATCCCTATGCTAAGGAATTTGGTATTAAAATCAGTGATAGACTTGCCCAAGTCGAAGCTCGCATCCTTCCTGCACCTTGGGTATTTATACCTTGTGACAATTACCATTATTTAACTGAATTTTTTTTATACTTGCTAATTTATGTCAATGTCAATTTTCCCTTGCAGCTCAAATATAATGATACAGGTAGAGAAAAGGATTGTCTACCCCAAGTTGGCCAGTGGAATATGATGAACAAGGTAATTTGTTTTTTTTTTTATCTGCACATGTTGGAAGCCACAGATGAATTTAAGTAATTCAACTGTATATATTCAATACAGCTTGCCCCGTTTTTTTGGTGCCAATGCAATTAGACATGAATACTAATTTTTCGTCTAATTTTCAGAAAATGTTCAATGGTGGATCAGTTAAATACTGGTTATGTGTTAACTTTTCAAGGACTGTGCAAGATAGTGTTGCACGTGGCTTCTGCTATGAGCTTGCCCAGATGTGTTATATATCTGGCATGGTATGCATATGATGTTTGCTTTGGTAATATCTTCAGTGAAACTTTTTATTTATTTATACAATTGATAATTTTATCTTTGTTAATCAGGAATTTAATCCAGAGCCAGTAGTTCCTGCCATTACTGCTCGTCCTGACCAAGTAGAGAAAGTTCTTAAAACGCGGTATCATGATGCGAAGAGCAAGATGCCTAAAGACAAAGAGGTTGACCTGCTCATTGTTATATTGCCCGATAACAATGGCTCTCTTTACGGTAAATGATTCTGACATTTACTTTTACTTCCCTACCATATTTCCACTGAAAATTTTCTTCACTTGCCAGTATACTGAATTTTCCTTTAGGAACTGGAGTTTCTGGCTTGCAGTAAATCAGTAGCATCTATAGCATCTAAATATTCCTGACATAAAAACGGCAACATTTACTTTTTCTCGTTTTTTTCTCACAGCACACTAATTTATTATATCAACTTTGGCATATCCTTCCTATTCTATGATAAAGTTTTTTCATATCCTTAATTATATAATTAAGTTGGCCCAGAGTCATTCATCCTTCGTATTTTTTAAATGATTTACTAGACCAACTTAATTACATAATAGAAGTTCACAAATTTTGACCCCTACAGACCTGGTCTGCCTTTGGTCCAGTGGATAGTAAGTGACTTAATTGTTGGTGACTATCTGATATGCAGGTGACCTTAAAAGGATATGTGAGACTGACTTGGGGGTTGTTTCTCAATGCTGTTTAACCAAACATGTATTTAAGATGAGCAAGCAGTACCTTGCAAATGTTGCTTTGAAAATCAATGTGAAGGTTGGGGGTAGGAATACAGTGCTTGTTGATGCACTTTCTCGACGTATTCCACTTGTTAGTGACAGGCCTACAATCATTTTTGGGGCCGATGTTACTCATCCACACCCTGGAGAGGATTCAAGCCCATCGATAGCAGCTGTAAGTTTTTTTGTACATATGTGATTTGTTGTTTTTAATTTCAAGCAACTCAAGCTTGAATATAAGTTTTTACTTTCTCTATTTTAAATAATGGTCTTCGATAATGTAGGTTGTTGCTTCTCAAGATTGGCCCGAAATTACCAAGTATGCTGGTTTGGTTTGTGCCCAAGCACATCGCCAAGAGCTCATTCAAGATCTTTTCAAACAATGGCAAGATCCAGTCAGAGGGACATTGACCGGTGGAATGATCAAGTAATTTCTTTAACTCTGAATTATATTCTGTTATATACGATAAAATCAAAACAAATTTATTATAAAATCTTAATAATACTCAATGAGTTGGAATATCTTTTAGATCCTTCAGTCATAAAAAATTCATCTTTGTTGACTTGATTGATTTTGTTTAAATTTTTACAGGGAGCTTCTTATATCTTTCCGTAGAGCTACTGGACAAAAGCCCCAGCGCATCATCTTTTACAGGTAGTTATTTTTGTTGTTTGTTCATGTTCATTAGTTTTTGTTATTATGATGATTCTTAAACTCTAATATTTACTTGCTGCAGAGATGGAGTGAGCGAGGGACAATTTTACCAGGTGCTGTTGTTTGAGCTTGATGCGATCCGGAAGGTAACTGTTTTTTGTGGTTGTTTCCATAATTTCAAACTAATAAATTGTTCTTATTGTACTCACATTAGCAGAGACACATTATCATAACAGATATGTTAAACATAAGTAGTAATTACGGCCTAAAGCATTGCCTGCGTATGTTAAGATAAACTACATCAAAATCGTTTATTTATCTATAGTTTAGGACTATTAAAAGTTCTTTCTAACCTGGTTACTATATACCCTTCTTAGGGGCACAAAGGATTAAAGTAGACTTTGTATTGAATACTACTAAATGATTGTGTTTCAAGTCCAGCATAGGACTATAAAAAGTTCTTTCTAATATGGTTACTATATCCTCAGTAGAGACACAAAGGATCATAGTGGACGTTCTATTGTGATTTATTTTTATTCTGCTAACGTTTTATCCTACCTGTTTCTCCTTATCAGGCTTGTGCATCCCTTGAACCCAACTATCAGCCCCCTGTGACTTTTGTTGTGGTTCAAAAACGTCATCATACTAGGCTCTTTGCCAGTAACCACCAAGACAAGAGTTCTGTTGATCGCAGTGGCAATATATTGCCTGGTATTTATTCCAACTTCTTATTTTGAATGCTTTTCTTATGATTTTTATTTACAAGGCTGATGCAATTATATGTTTGCTTCTTGGAAATGTTTCAGGCACAGTTGTGGATTCTAAGATCTGCCATCCGACAGAATTTGACTTTTATCTTTGCAGCCATGCTGGTATTCAGGTAAATTTTTTGCTTCTTTTGTTGGTAAAAATAATTGAAGTTGAACTGTTGTTTTATGGTCTTTATGTCAACGAAATCTGCAGGGCACAAGCCGTCCAGCTCACTACCATGTGCTGTGGGATGAAAATAATTTTAGTGCTGATGGTCTTCAAAGTCTAACTAATAACCTCTGCTACACGTAAGTAACTAATTTGTAATGCGATTTAGAATTTCCCTTGTTTTATTTTTCAGCCCTACTGCTTTGTTTGTGTATCAAATGCCTCCAAACTAAACTTTTCCTTTTTTAAACACAAGTTGTATACAGTTTTGTTTGTTTATCACACTTCACATCAAACTTCTCAATTCTGCTTTTTTAAAACATATCAACAGTTGTTTACAGTTTTAAAATATATCAACAGTTGTTTTATTCTTCACTTCAAACTTACACATTTCTTAATTTTTAAAACATCAACAGTTGTGTACTGTTTCGTCTGTTTATCATGCCTTCTAACTTCACAAATTTTCATTCTGAAATTGTTTTAATGTGGTGTCATCTTTGATTATATACTGCAGATATGCCAGATGCACCCGTTCTGTCTCTATTGGTAAGTTTTCCATTTTCTTTATATATAAGATCGTAATTAGATTCATAGTTATTTATGTTGTGTTCTGTTAACAATTTGTGCTGTGTTATAATTGCAGTGCCCCCAGCCTATTATGCACATTTGGCTGCATTCAGGGCAAGGTTCTACATGGAACCGGAGACTTCAGACAGTGGCTCGATGACTAGTGGTGCTGTTTCTCGTGGTGGAGCTGGAGCGGCAGCTGGCCGCAGTACCCGTGCACCTGGAGCTAATGCTGCTGTTAGACCCCTGCCTGCACTGAAGGACAATGTCAAGAAGGTCATGTTCTACTGTTGAGAACATTTGATGATGGCTGAAGAAGTATTAGAACTATGGTTTTTACTGGTTTAGTATTTTGGAACTATCTTGAGATATGAGATATTTTTGTTATGTCTTGCTCTTGAACTATCTTGTGGTATTGTTAAGCAGTTTGTTTTGAACAATTTTATCGTTTTGTTACTTATCTGTTGTTATGAACATGATTGATACCAGATGTAAACTATGTTTGCTGTTGAATCGAGACCATGTTTCAATATATTGACAGTGTTCGGATTTATTTTGATAGAATTGTTACCATCGGTGTTATTGTGTCCATTATTGAATGTCATTTATTATCGTATGTCATTTGTCAGGCTTTCCAAACCATTGTCATTGTCATTGGGTGGGCTTCTGTTGTTTTCATCGTTGGATTGCACTTTTTTATTGTCCATGTCGGGTTTCTGTCCCAAGATACTAAAACATTTATTTGACCAAAGGATATTCTCTAGAAGAGATTTGAACCTATTAGTTAATTGGTTCTGACTGTCTCTTACATATTAAGTTAGGGTTATTTTCTTCTTCCTTTTTGAATGGGCTGGTTAGTATGGTCTAAGATTATCCATATTTAAGCAATGAATATTGCTGTAAAGACTGGTTGGTGATTAAGTTATACGGTTGAAAAAGACAGTAAGTGGAAAACTGAAATTACAAGGGTTGAAGAATGTGCAAGTCCTTTATGTTGAAATAACTATGGAAATCATGAGTCATGTTGAAATACAAGTTATTTCGCAACATATATAAAGTTTGCATTTTAAAACATTTTCAAAGCCCTTAAGCATTGACAAGTCTACAGTACAAATATTATCTTGGATGCCTTAAATCAACGAATGCATTTATGACATTTTGTTTATTTGTTAGCAAGAGGCTAAAGAGGTTTATTAGCAAGATGATAATTTTTTTTACAAGAGTTTTAGTTTTGTTACGATTTAGGATTATATTAGTTAGGTTAGTTAGAGAAGTTAGAAGTTGGTTACACAAATGTACTCATTTTATGATCTTTTTTCAATAGATGATTCTTTTCATGAAAATACATATGCTCTCTATCTTGCTTACATCTATGAACTTTCTCCCTTTGATTCCATGATTCTTAACAAGTTTCACGAGCTAATGAAATTGTAGAAATGAACTAATCTTATTTATTTTGTCGTAGAAGCCACACTGTTCTTTTGTAAAACGGAAGACATGAGAAATCCTCCTATGTCAAGTATCAAGAAAGTTTCGTTGTAATACATAAAATTGGGAAGGGAAACTTCTTACTGTTACCCATTATTTTCCCATTTCTCCATGATGAACTCGTTTGTCCTTGTCCATCTAAAAGCCACCAATGTGTTCAATCATGTTTTTAACTTACAGGCAACACATCAGTGTATAGCCATTTCTTATCAATGGGAAATAAAAAGCAAAAAGCAAAAAAAATGAATCAATCAAGAATAGTCTATTTGATCACCCTATTTGATATATTACCATCATTATATTCTAACACCATCTTAATTTATATCTAAAATGAATATTAGAGAATCTAAGTTTAAGATTTCATTAGAAGTTCCATTTGCAATATTCTAATCTAAATAAAAATGAACATAACAAATATTTTTATCCAAGTGCACTCCAGTTGGGTTGCCAGGTAAGTTTGAATTTTTTTCTTCTTATATTGGCTTAGTAGTCAACATATATACAAATAATCGGGAGGAAAAATGGAGTGTGGTTGTTCGAACTCACACACTTATCCAAAGGGAGAAGAAGGAAAGACTTTGGGTCTAAAACCTTCCCTCCCTCTCCCTTCCAAACTCCCAAACAAAACTCTAGTAAATTAAAATTGAGTGCAAGAAGACTTATCGACCTTTAATTGTGGCGTACAAAAACGTTGAGCTTAACAGTATTTCACCATCATAATTACTTACTAGCATGACACGTGAATTAGCAAGGGCACATAAACGATTTTTAGATTCTATAGGAAACTTAACAATTAATTTTATCAATGAAACTTGTTATTAGAAACATTGAAAATAGGACATAGCTAGTATACTGTGCTTCTGCCCCTTCCCTCTTCCCTCTTCGTCGGAGGACAAACATGTCAAATGGAATGCTCTCAATCATACATTAACTATTTTTAATGTTGGTGGAAGATGTCTTGGTACCCCTACTCGAGTTGGCTTTGGTGGCATAATTTGAAACTCTTCTAGTGTGTTTCGCTTGCAAGTTTCTCTAGCTATATTGTAGATTACGCAGAGTTTCTTGCAATCTCTCGAAGATATAGTTTGCTACACATACTCTTCCCTATGTATCAATCTTACCAAAGCTCCTACCAACAAGTTTCATAAGTATGTTGTGCTTATTCAAGACATTAAGGACCTGCTCCATCAAAACTCGCTTTTTCGAATCTTTCACACACCGCGCGAAGACAATTAGTGTGCTGATTTCATGGCTTATATAGTTCACACTCTCCTCTGCAATCTGCATCGCGTCATGGACTTGCTTGCTATATACTAATGCTTCGAGAAATTTTTGTTGAGAGCGTAGTCTCTCTCTTTTCTTTTCTTTTTACTGTGTCTTAGCTTTGTAACAGAAAAAATGATAGTTACCATTTTTTTCCAACTTTAATCTCAAATATAATTACGATGATACATTTTTATGAAATTGTTTATAGTAGAATACTATACTATTTATATTGAACAAGAATTTGTACCGAGTGCTTTTGCGACACTTTTTCAGAACCTTAAATGATAAGTTTTTATGTATTCAATGCACCCTAAATTGTAGTATTTGACATTTTAAAGAATAATTTCTTAATTTGAAATCTTTAGGCTTTGTTTGAGAGTTTGGAGTAGGAGAGGAATGAAGGGCTTTGAGGTTTGAGGATGTGAAGTATAGGAAAAAAATGAAGAAATCTTTCATACCTTTTGGAAGAGTTTTTTTTTTTTTTTTTTAGAATGATAAATTAATACTTATGATTAATATATTTATAGTTTTAAGAATATTATAACAATATAAATTAAATTTATGAATTCATATAAACCCTCAAAAACCTCCAAAAATCCTTATCCACTGAAATTTTCAAGTTCCTCCAAATGAGGAGGATTTTGTAATATGAAGAAAAATGAACCCCAATGCCTTCCACTCTGAGTGTTCTCTATTTCTTTCCGTTGCTCCTTTCTTTTTTCCAAAACTCTCCCATCCCTTCCACTTCAAACTCGCTGACAAATGACAAAGGGACATTCATTAGTAAAACCCTCAATAGTAAAACTAATGATACTTTGATACGAGTATTCTTTCCATTTCTTTAATAACTAATGAAGGTTTTCCATATTAGTATTTTTTTTTGAGGGGTCAAATCTAAGGAATCTAAAGAAATAAAATAAAATATAGTTTGAGTGTTGTCATGACATTATTTATAGTTAGCAAATCTCCCTATGTGGTTGTTATCTTTTCACTTGTTTTTGACAAATAAATTCATTACGGTAGTTAAACGTATATTATTGGGATAATTCATGATAAAATATAATATCTTATTCAATTAAAAAAATATTTTTTGAGGTAGCTAAAGCTACCCATAGTCACTCATAACTTTGCCATTCATTAGTATGGTTTTGTGGAATAATTGTTTGGTGAATATAAGAATTTGCACACTTCATTTGGTCACACACAAAAAAATACATATACTATAATTATTTGAAAATTAATAACTATTTAATTATTTTTTTTAATTTTTTTATGTGTGTATGACCAAATAGAATGTCTAAATCCTTATGTCCACCCAAGAATCGGTCAATTTTGTGTTTATAAATATGTATTTACGCTCATATTTCAAGCTCTTAATATGTGTTCAAATTTCAAATTTATATAAAACCGAATAAAAAAAAGAAAAATTAGTTATAATTGATCTATGCATGTTAGAAAGCTACTCAAATATAACAACGTGAGCATTTGAGATGGAATAAAGAAAAGAACATAAATGTTACCTCATACAACAATTTCATATCCCTTAAACATTCTTTGCCTACACTTTTAAAACAAACATATCACCATATCCTCACACATTCTTTTCTTGCTTTATGTTTTCCTTTCATGAAAATAATATCCAAACCAAAATGCAATATAAATACCTATCCTAACAACATAAAAAACCACATGCACAAAACTGTTCTCTCTTAATTTGTTTCTAAGTTATATTTGGTTTATTGAAACTGTTTCCTCAAATGGCTTCTACTTCAAGTTCTGCTTTGAAAAGATCTGATTCTATTGCTGATAGCATGCCTGATGCCTTGAAACAAAGCCGTTTCCATATGAAGAAATGCTTTGCCAGGTACTCCCTTTGTCTCATTATTTGTAGTTTAAGGTTAGGTATATGACATAACAAAAATCATGCATTACCCTTATTAATATTATCAAGGTAAAATAATATTTTTGTGTGTGACTAAAATATCATTATTATAGTAGGAGTAAACACTAATTGATACAGGATAGTTGATATCAATGTTTTGAAAATTGAGCTGGATACTTAATCGGTGAGACTTTTGGGTCATAGTTTAATTGGTCCAATCGGTAAATAAATAAAGTAAAAAAATATTTAAAAAGAAAAATAAACGTATAGAATGAAAGTTTGTTGAACCGACCCGGCTGAACTGGTTCAACTATAGTTCAATCAGGTTCAACCAGGCTACAATGTAACTAAAATCAAACCAATTGACTGGTTCTCGGTTCAACCGATAAAAAATGTAATCAATACTCTAGATATATAAAAGTGACAAATTATTTGAGACAAAAACATGTTCCAAATATGACACACAATATTATACGAAAGAAGTACTATATGTTATATAGAATTTCATGTTTTTTGTGTTCATTTTGGCTCTTTTTTCACTTCCTTCTTTAACTTTTAAGGTATGAAAAATATGAAACAGGTTGGTTGCAAATGGGAAAAGGTTAGTGAGACTAAATCATATAATGGAAGATGTGGAAAAAACAATTGAAGATAAAAATGAGAGGAAAAAGCTTTTGGAGGGCTTATTGGGATACATCCTAAGTTGTACACAGGAGGCAGCTATTGTTCCACCATATGTTGTTTTTGCTGTTAGGCCTAATCCTGGTTTCTGGGAATATGTTAAAGTGAATGCAGATGATTTGCAAGTAGATGGTATTGAGCCTTCAGAATACTTGAAATACAAGGAAATGGTATTTGATGAGAAGTGGTAAGTTGTATTTTTAATTTGAAACTCATTTGCATAGTTGTTTTTGGCTATGCATGCAGTTTTCTTTGGAGTAAATAAGCATTTTAGTCCTCGGAATTGTAAACATAGGGAAATTTCCCCCCTCAAATTTACAAAACAAATTAGTCCTATGTCAATATCAAAATATCTCATTAATAAACGTCTTTCAAAACCAATGAAAGACTTGCATATCAAACTTGCATAGTCTCACGCTGAATCAAAATAAGTATAAAATTTTAAAAAATGTACTATTAGATTCGAAAAAAGACTAAATTGATCGACGTTCAAATTAAGGATTAGATTGTTATTTTGCGAATTTCAAACTAAACTGACCGATCCTTATAAATTGATCGACTAAAAGGCTAATTTAGTCATTTTTTACGTGTCAATATTTATTTGACTCTTTGATAAGACAAATGGTCCATGAAATGTCAGTTCCTGGCAAGAGCGTGACCTTCAGGGCCAAAGTACAAATTTCTTTAGAGACTGTTGTAGAATGACTATTAGTGCTAATTTATTATCCCTTAATTTATTTTTTTTCTAAAAAATGGTTAACATGACTTGAATTTGCAGGGCAAGTGATGAAAATGCATTAGAGATAGATTTTGAGGCTATTGATTTCACCACACCTCATATGGCACTTTCATCTTCTATTGGAAAAGGACTTGACTTTACTACAAGGATCTTGACCTCAAGGTTGAGTGAGAGCACACACTCTGAAAATCCATTGCTTAATTACTTATTAAGCCTTAATCACCAAGGAGAGGTAATTAAAGCCATAAGGGTATCAAGTATTGAAATAAATGTGTATAATTGAAAGAAAAATAATGAAAGTTAATTGAAAATAAAAATTGTATATTGTTTTTTGCCATATTGCAGAATCTTATGATCAAAGACACTTTGAATACAATACCAAAGCTTCAAAAAGCATTGAAAATAGCAGAAGCATATGTATCTGCACATCACAAAGATACACCATACCAGAATTTTGAAAACAGGTCTATATCTAACTCTTTTTCATAATAAAATTCTTATTATGAAGCGCTGACAATGACATGGACACTAGACACGACACTGCCACATCGACACTAACAATAATCTGAAAAAATGAAACAATGGAACTTTACCAAATGTTTCTGTGTCGTGTCAGTGTACAGACACACTCTTAATCCGAAGTGTCAATATACTATTAATATATACTAATACTTAGTATTATGATTTTTGGTTTTTGTGAGCAGGTTCAGAGAATGGGGATTTGATAAAGGGTGGGGAAACACTGCAGGAAGGGTAAAAGAGACAATGAGAATGCTTTCTGAGGTACTAGAAGCAGGAGATCCAATTAAATTGGAATCACTTTTCAACAGGCTACCAAACATGTTCAACATTGTTATTTTCTCTATTCATGGATATTTTGGTCAAGCTGATGTTCTAGGATTGCCAGACACTGGAGGCCAGGTTTTAATCCTTCCTTTTTAATGTTTGTATCCATAAAAATTACTAGAAAATCAAAATTTTGTTGCATAATTTTTGACACAATGAATTGGCATGCTTAGTTCATTGATTCATAAATAACATTATTTTATGGTGTACCATCTCGACAGGTGGTCCACCGTTGACCAATATTTGAAAGTCGACCAAAATTCCAATGATGACTGAAACGTTCTCCAGAAGTAGAAGCTCACAGTCCTCCTTGTTGTAACATCTGATACATTAACATAATCGGCGTCAGTTTGGCAAAAATATGAGAAAACAAATATTTTGCAAAACTCATATGATATTTGTTTTCTTTTGTTTTTGTCAAACTGACACCAATCAAGTCAAAGTCTTAGTCGTGACGAGAAACAGGACTGTAAACTTCTACTTTTGGAAGATCGCGTTTTGTATTTTGAGCGGTTTTCAAGTACTAGTTCACAATGGAACATGCCCCCTTCAATATAACTAAAATTGTCAAAATTATGGTGAATTGTCTAGTTGTGTAACACTATATAACATTGGAAGTTTGAAAAACTGAATAATTTTTACTTTATTGGGACTAACAGGTGGTATACATTCTTGATCAAGTAAGAGCATTAGAGGAAGAATTACTCCAAAAGATTGAGTTGCAAGGCCTTAATGTTAAGCCTCAGATTCTTGTGGTATGCTACTATGTACTAATACAAAAAGTTACCAATTATGCATAACAATTTTTTCTAACAAATTATTATAATTATGAAAAATTCAAAAAAAGTATAAATCATCATATTAATCTTCAATTTTCTTTTGTTTCCTCTATATGTAATGCCTTTGCTCATATGTTCCATCGGCATGCAGATGAATACTAATGTATTTGTCTGTTCGGTTTTTTTATTGCGCTAACATCTTCCATGCACAGGTTACACGTCTGATACCGAATGCAAAAGGGACAACATGTAACCAAGAACTTGAACCTATCATCAAAACTAAGCATTCACACATTCTTAGAGTCCCTTTCTGGACAGAGAAGGGAATTCTATCCCAATGGGTGTCGCGTTTCGATATCTATCCTTATTTAGAAAGATTTGCTCAGGCATGTAGAATCATATCTTCATTTGATTTCCCTCTCTTCCATATTTGATATTACTACCAAGATTATGCATTTTAGTTCCTCTTTCTAATTATGCATTTTTTCATCATAAACAGGATTCTACTACCAAGATTCTTGAACTTATGGATGGAAAACCTGACCTCATTATTGGAAATTATACTGATGGAAACTTAGTTTCATCCTTAATGGCTTCTAAACTTGGTGTAACTCAGGTTAGCTTATATGCTTATAGACAAATACCTTATTCAAGTGCTTATATCTACAAGTGCTTATGTACAAGATATTTCTATAATAAAAGATAAAATAAAGTCAAAATGTTTCTATATAAGCTATAAGCTATTTTGAAAGCTATTCTGGAGAGCTTATCTAAACAACTGAAAACAGCTTAAGACATGTCATAAGCTGTTTCCATTAACTCTCCGAAACAGTCTCACAAATGCTTACGTTAGTAGATAAACTCAAATAAGTCAATCTAGGAATATTCATCGGTATAAATATACATTCTTTTCCGATTATGCTATTAGTACTTTTAAACTCAAACATCTATCTATAAGGCAACCATTGCTCATGCTTTGGAGAAGACAAAATATGAAGATTCAGATGCTAAATGGAATAGTTTTGAAGAAAAGTATCACTTTTCAAGTCAGTTCACAGCTGATTTAATCGCAATGAATTCCGCTGATTTTATCATAACTAGTACATACCAAGAAATTGCTGGAAGGTTGAGCTTTTTTCTTCTTCTATGAATTATACATAAATTCTTATATACTATCTTATGGTTAATGTAATATTATCATGAAGGTAACATTTTCATTGTTTTTTGTATCATCAGCAAGGATAGGCCAGGGCAATATGAAACTCACACTGCATTTACCATGCCGGGACTTTGTCGCGTAGTCTCCGGCATCAATGTATTTGATCCAAAGTTCAACATTGCTGCTCCAGGAGCTGATCAATCTGTCTACTTCCCTTTCACCGAGAAAAATCAAAGATTGACCACTTTTCAACCTGCCATTGAAGAACTACTTTATAGTAAGGTTGAAAATGAAGAACACATGTGAGTCTCCTCCTATTACTTTCTTATCAAGTTATCATCCACTCGCATATTATAGTAACGATAATATAAAATAGTTGAAGGATTAGGGTTTAAATTCTAGCGTAGGAGAAAATACCGATATAACAGTTAATATACTAACATTTTGCATATTAAAGAAAAGATGTGATTGTAATGCCCTTATTCAAAATAAAATATGTTTGGACGATAAGCATGTTATTGCTATCTTAAACATTATTGACATGTTTTGATGTTCTGCTTAGCTTTATAAAAATGTACTTAACAATTGATACACAAGATGTATGTCAAATGTGATTTACTGTTAAACGTCGTTGCTTCAATAAATCGTAACTAACTAAATTGTTTCGTCGAATTAAAATGTGTTTGGAACAGTGGATTTTTGGAAGACAAGAAGAAACCAATAATATTCTCAATGGCAAGGCTTGACAAAGTGAAAAACATCAGCGGCCTAGTCGAGTGGTTCGCGAAGAACAAGAGACTAAGAAGTTTAGTAAATCTTGTAATTGTTGGAGGATTCTTCGATCCCTCAAAATCCAAAGATAGAGAAGAAACAGAAGAAATCAAGAAGATGCATTACTTGATGAAAGAATACAAACTGCAAGGTCAGTTCAGATGGATTGCGGCGCAAACTGATCGATATCGCAATGGAGAGATTTACCGATGTATCGCGGATACAAAAGGAGCTTTTGTTCAACCAGCATTGTATGAAGCTTTTGGTCTAACAGTCATTGAGGCAATGAACTGTGGATTACCAACTTTTGCAACAAATCAAGGTGGTCCAGCTGAAATTATAGTTGATGGTGTATCAGGTTTTCATATTGATCCTCATAATGGAGATGAATCAATCAACAAGATTTCTGAATTTTTTGAGAAGTGCAAAACTAATCCTGAACATTGGAACATAGTCTCTAAAGCTGGTCTTCAAAGAATCAATGAATGGTACATTTCTGATTTATGGTTACGGATATTATCGGCAAAACAATAGTTAATATCGTATTAAACTTTGAAAATGACAAATTAAATAAGAACACATTTTTTTTTTACGAAAGTGATAGTTAAAAAGGAACAAGGGAGTAACGAACATGTGTATTTTAACAAACATTCTTATGGTTGGATTTCTTATCTTCATTTCTTGTGTTTTCTTTGTAGCTATACATGGAAGATATATGCAAACAAAGTGTTGAATATGGGATCAATTTATGGGTTTTGGAGAAAGTTGAACAAAGAACAAAAGTTGGCAAAGGAAAGATATATCCAAATGTTTTATAATCTTCAATTTAGGAACTTGGTAAGTCTGTAAATTTGATGTTATTTTAATAGTTTTCATCGTTTGTTACAAATTTTTAAAAAACGTAAATATAAACGTAAAAAAATATTTGAGAATTTGTTTTGAGTCGTTTCTCTTAAAAATATTTTTTTATAGATGATTTTCTTTTAAAAAAATGATTTTTATTTTGATAAACAAACACAAAATAGTTTCTGTTGTTCTTAAAATTTCTATAAACTATTCTCTATATTATCGAATACAAAAATCACATTTTTACAATATATAACAAATAGGCCTTAAATATAATAAGAATTGAAAAGTTATGGGAAAATTTCATTGCTTTGCAGGCAAGAACGGTGCCAATTCCTAAGGAGGTACCCCAAGAATCTCAACCAATGCCAACAACTCCTGCCAAAAAAGCAGAAGCAAAAGCAGATTCTACTTCCAAGGGGCATGATGTAGCACAAGCAAAAGCTGAAGTACCTCAAACCCAGTTGGCAGCATTACCACCCAAAATTGAATCTCAGCTAACATCAAGGCAAGTTATTTATGCAAATAGCTATACCTTATTAGTCAAACTTTGCATATTTGGTTTTAATCCAACTTTGCATGTGTAAAAGAAAAATGACTGACTTACACTTTTTGCCCAAAAATATTATGATTGCGCATTTTTGAACTCAAGGTCTAGTTACACGAATTGGGTGTCGCAAGTACCGTTATTTTTACAATTAAGTTCATCCTTCCCCGAGCATTCCAATTTTTACCGTCACTAGCTAGCCTAGTTGGCCAATGTGGCGAACAAGTGTTGCACATGATGACTCATCTTTTGCTACTTGTTGCATGTCAATATTCTATAAGCTAGTTTGAGTCGGTGACAACAAAGATCCGTGTGTGTCACTTAGGCTAATGAAGTTAAAATTCGATGACCTAGTTAGTGATTAAGGGACATGATTGTCACAAGATGGTTACTTAGAAACTTTGTTCGCACAATCAAAACTTTGTGACCAAAATTGCATGATTGTTATACTTATGCTTTGGGGACTAATTCAAAAAAATTAATATTGAAGAAATTGCATGAAAAGTTAATAAATATAGAAATATATATGATATGATTTAAATAAGAGAAAATTTTATGAATCTTTTACATGTTTGTCTTTGGATTTGCAGTGGTGAATCTTCAAGTAAGGAACTAGCTGCTAAACAAAGTGGTGATCTTTATTCTGGATTACGTTGGTTGCTTCCAGGAATTGCTTTTATATTCATCATTCATTACCTCTCTAAGTATTTGGAATATTTATTCACACGGGAGCAATAATCTTTAAGATGAAATCACAATCATATGTGGATGTAATTTTAGTTTTTACTTATCTGTATCTTTACATTCTTATTTCAACTTTATTGTAAATGATTTCAGTGTACATAATAAGTGTTATTTCAACAATGCACATTTGGAATTAAATAGTGGCATTTGAAATCAAAATATTATTATTACTCCCTGCCTCTATTATGAGAAGATACTCATATATTAGATTTAAATATTTTTGTCTAGAAGTCCTAACTCAACTGGTAAAATGTCGAAATTGCAAGGTTGGAAGTCGTGACTTGGGTTCGAACCCGGGATCTCACAGTTGTTTGTGAGTTTAATTTCAGTGGATTACCACTTCATCTAAGACAAAAAAATATATTATTTTCAAGAGTTACTGTCTCCGTTCCTTTTTACTTTTATTAATTCAAGAAAAGATTATAATATTTTTAATATATAATTAATTTTAAATTAAAAAATTAATTTTGAGTATTAGATAAATGACACACATTTGATATTCTCTCATTCTCACAAATTAAACATTACAACACTACCAAAAAAAACAAACACTACCAAAAAAAATTAAACATTACAATAGGAGTCATGCTTTTCATCACAAACATCACCACCAACTACATCGTGGATTATTTTTCGAAGAATACCACTTTCGAGGCGACTAAAATTAAGTGATTGCCTTGTGGAAGTTACTAAGTATCGTTAATCCCAATGGACAAACCTTGGATCCCATTGCCGCGATCCACAAACCACCATTCTTGTTATTCATGAATTAAATATGACCATTATATAAAAAAGGTTTTGCTAGAAGACACCTTTTATGAAGGTGTCTTTTAGCAAGTTATTCTATGAGTATTTGTTAAAAGACACCAACTAATTTTTATGAAGGTGGCTTTTAGCAAAATTATAACTAAAAAGTGGAAATCACACCTTAAGGTTAAGATGTGGATTGCTAAAAGACACTTTCATGGGTAGCTTCTAGCAAAACCCTATAAAAAATACTTGACCTTTTTTAAAAAAGAAAGGGAAAGTTCTTATGACCTTGTAGCATGTTTAATTTAATATAATTGCAAACCTTTGAGAAAGTAGTATCACTTAGTTAACCATGTCAATTATGTAAGGGAAATGCTAAAGAGTGTCGTTAGGGTATTGGTTAAGAAAACAAATTTAGAATTGTTTTATTGGAAAATGGTGAAAAGTGATAGATTTAACTTTTTAAAAGTTAAAAAATTGTTAAGTTTAATGCAAACTTACTATTTTTAGTTTCTTTAACTAGTGTCCTAGAGGCACTTCTTAACCATACGTTAAACCGTGCACAGTTAGGAAGAAGATGCCAAAATTTATGACATGCCTACTGCCATGTGCATATATGACATGGACAGAGTGGTGGGTGGGTGCTATGAAATGATAACAGGGTAAAATTGGAAACAAAGAACCGTGTCCCCCATTTATAAGATGATTTGGGGTAATAGATATGTCAAAATTAGGACTAAGCAAATGTGTATTTTTTGGGATCAAGCTTAATGAGTTATTTATTAGTCAACCTTTATTTTTTATTTTAGATAATAAACAAAGTGACAATATCTATTTTACTGTTTACTGTTATCCATTTTAAAATTGGAGGTGAGTCAAACTCCAAATATAGACATCAAATTACTGTATTAGAGTACAATTGGAATCTACAAGAGGTGAATGAAATCCAAATATAATAGAAAAAAGTTACTAATACACACAAAAGTGTGTTAAAAATGATGCTTTACTAATACACACAAAAGTGTGTTTTTGAAAACTAGAAATTGTTAAAAGTCTTGTAGATTTAGACACACATTGAATAAGAAATTAGGAAGAAGTTGAACAGTAATCACATGGAAGAAATTAGCAAGAGGTGGTAGTTTAATCATATTTACTGTGTGATTGGTCCACACGTCTATAGGAAGTGGCCAGGAAGTTTCATATACCATTTCTGTCATAACTTTTCTACTTGTTAAATAGGAAGTGTACAATGATTGGTCCACACGGCTATAGGAAGTGGCCAAGAAGTTTCACAGACCATTTTTCTCATATGTTTTCTCCTTGTTATAAAGTTACTTATCACAGAACGCAAAAATTTACTCATTCATATTCTGCATTCTCAAACTCTTTTTTCATCCAATTTCTCTCAATTCTCATGGCTATACAATCACCTTCCTCATCCTCTTCATTTTCCTATGGATTCACTTACCAAGTGTTCCTTAGTTTTAGGGGCACTGACACTCGCCACGGTTTTACCGGAAATCTCTACAAGGCTCTTACTGACAAGGGAATCAAAACCTTCATTGATGACAATGATCTTCAAAGAGGAGATGAAATCACACCATCACTCCTCAAGGCCATTGAAGAATCTAGGATTTTTATTCCTGTGTTTTCCATCAACTACGCCACTTCAAAATTTTGCTTGGACGAACTTGTTCACATTATTCATTGCTACAAGACAAAAGGTCGCATCGTTATGCCTGTTTTCTTTGGTGTGGATCCTACTAATGTGCGACATCATACAGGTAGTTATGGTGAAGCATTGGCTGAGCATGAAAAGAGGTTTCAAAATGATAAGAATAACATGGAGCGATTGCATCAATGGAAGTTGGCTCTGACCCAAGCTGCTAACTTGTCCGGCGACCATTCTAGTCATGGGTACGCCTATTTACTTAATTTCTGTTTTCCTTTCTGCATCTTAAAGCCTAAATGAGAAACACCTTTTTAATTTACGTTTTTAAACAAGTATTTAATTATTTTTATGTCAAAATAGTTAGAAATGTATACTATATTTTGAGTACATGGATGCGATTGTGATGTTATTACATATTAACTTATCTTACTGGACATGAATAGATATGAGTACGAGTTTATTGGAGAGATAGTCAAATACATCTCCAACAAGATCAGTCGTCAACCCTTACATGTTGCCAATTACCCTG
>Ga0315914_1002087_pt1 | contig 30535 bp, 14 predicted proteins | sample MpolenodulesMG_FD_203920 | JGI IMG/M metagenome (GOLD analysis project Ga0315914, IMG submission 203920) | Medicago polymorpha root nodule microbial communities from Los Angeles, California, United States - elongated nodules | ecosystem: Host-associated > Plants > Roots > Nodule | place: USA...
TTTGTTTTTGGTCCCTGCAAAATTTTTTGTTTTTTAAAATAGTCCCTCTAGGGACTATTTTCAGAAACAAAATTTTTTGCAGGGACCTGTTTAAAAATCAAAATATTTTGCAGGGACCAAAAACTACAAAATGGGTCCAGTCATCATGTGCCACGTATACAAATCATCACAAAAATTGGGTCAGGGACTATTTTAAAAAACAAAAAATTTTGCAGGGACCAAAAACAATTTTTTTTTTTACAAGGACCAAAACTTAAACGAGCCATATTTGCAGGGACGAGTGCAATATTTAAACCTTCCATAAAAAAAGCCGATACGGCCACAATCACTCTTAAAATATAATTTGAGTATACAAAACCACCTTATAAGTTGAGAACAACCTCTCAATTATAAACTCATTTTTAAGCTATTTCTTTCATAGCAATGTTGAAACAATTGTGGAGGATTTCAAAATCATTATATTGCATTTGTACACTGTAATTTAGAACTATTGTCGACACATCTCGTGAATTTCCTTATATGTTGCTCAAATTCATTGGTCTAGTTAAATAAGGGAAAATGATAGGTTGACATCTTTTTAATAGCACATATCTTTTAACCTCCACACACATTTATGATAAGTGTCTCCTTTAATTGTACAATTTTTTCTTTTTAGTTAGCAATGTTATTTTATATTATTTTTTGATGAGTGGAAGTGTGTAATTTTTTCTTTTTAGTTAGCAATGTTATTTTATATTATTTTTTGATGAGTGGAAGTGTGTACAAGAGTGATATGCTACCTGAGAGTTCAACCTATCACCACTCTTAAATACGTGAGGTACACGTAGCATGAATGAAATATAATATAAGAAGAGATATTCTTGTATGAACTCTCACCTAACACATCATTCTTACACCCAACCAATAAAAAACTGACATATGTTATTAACTTTAAAAAAAGTGTGATTTTAATTAAGGAAAGTGTGATTTTAAGTACGGAACATGTGCGGTGCCTTATCACTTATGGCCTTTGCATGCATATATCTCCGTTAAGCCGTAAAGTGTCATGTAAATATCAATTTTTTTATCCTATTCTTAAAATGTTTGTTATTGTGATCAAACACCACATTATATTGTCCTCGTAAGTTTAATTCAGTTTGTATCTACAATGCATAAAATATGCAAAGTTCAGGATTCAAACCTCGGCCACCACAAAAAAAAAAAAAAAAACACTACACTATATTCTTTGTTTCACCATTCAAGCACAAGCAAGACTACTTATTCTTATTTTTTGTTGGTGATTCAAACTATCATATTATGTTTTTATTTTAGGTGATTTTCTATTTAAATTTTCCAGATAGATTTTTTTTTTAATACTTCAATTACGACCGTCGTATCATGGCTTGAATGAAATTGTAGTTTCGAAAATCTTGTTTGTTCATGAAAATATACGGATGCAGTGTTGCTTGTGCTTGAATGGTGAAACTATGTTTTTATATTAGGTGATTTTCTTTTTAAATTTTTCAGATAGATTTTTTTTTAATACTTCTAAATTTTCTATTTTGTTTGTTTATATTTGGAAGCCATATCATCCATTCTACAATAGCTCAAGTATGCAAATCAACCTGCAAAAACGACCCTCTAATCACGTGCCTATAATTTGGTGGCACTACTTCAACAATTTCCATAGCACCACTTACACGAAACAAAAAGTCATTCAGAAAAGGGTACCAGCCGCATATAAAGAAGCATTGCATGTGGATTGAAGCAAGCACCACCCAAAGCATTACCAATGATAGGGAAAGTAAAGATGACAATGAATATGAGAAAATGGGTAACTATAAATTAAAACGACTACAGGACACAAATTGATGATCAAAAGCTTTGATAATTTATGTGGTCATTCAGTGTGGAAGAGATGAAGAACCATAAGAAAGTCGAAAACATTTTTCACTTAAATTAGAATTTTTAGGTTTAGTGTTTTGTTAAAATTTTGATTTTTTTTGTAAGAAATGATACAATGTTACATGCAAATGACTTATAGTGCTTAATTGTTATGATATTTAGATGTTTGCATGTTTATGTTTGATTTTTTACACTTAGATTAGATTTTTTTAGTTTTAGGGTTTAGTTTAAATTTTGATTTTTTTTCAAAAAATAATACAATGTTACATGTAAATGACTTATATTGCTTAATTGTTTAGATGTTTGCATGTTTATGTTGTAGTTATCATTTTTAGGGTTTATGTGTAATTTGCACTCCAAGTGTTTGATGAAATGTTTGAATGAGTTTTCATTGATTGTTTTTAATTTCTTATTGTGTAGATTTGAAGCAATGGCCGATATGTTTAACGTTCATGCACAATTCATCGATGGAGAACCTCATAGGTTGAATGTTCGACACCTTGGTGTCACGTTAAGTGGTATCAAGGATCAACTGAATGAATTCAACCAAGGAGTCAACCCAGGAGACACAAGGAAGGTGGAATACGTTCGGTATAAATGTCCAATGCTCGACGATGGGAGAGTATCATTCACTTGGGTGGAATTAACGAACGACGATAACATGAGGAACATGTTTTAAGAGCACAACATGTTCCAGTGGATCAATATGCGTGTAACGTTGCTGATATCAACTGAAGATATCATCAAAAGTTTGATTTCGTTAGAAGATCGTGATTAGGTAGGGAATGCACCTTTCAACTACAACAATTGTCTTCCTCTGAATTGGGTAATTCGAACCTGTTAAACGACAGTTCCCAAACATTGACCTGACATTTTCACTGTTCCTTTCAAAATATTAAATTCTTGTTAGGCTGGTTTAGATGAAGGTATTGAAGTGTCAAGGAATGCACCTCATTCTGTTGACACTTCAATACCATCATTTAAACCAAGTCTAACAAAAATTTAATGTTATGAATGGAAAAATAGAATGTCGGGCTAATGCTTGAGAGCTACTGTTTAGCAGGTTTGAATTTACCCCATTCAGAGGTAAGATAATTGTTGTAGTTGGAAGGTGCATTTCCGAACGTAATGTAATGTAATTATAAGACACATTTAGGAACTTTATGTAATGTAATGTAACTTTTATTCGAATTTATTTAATACGCAACTTTATTCGAATTTATTTAATACAATTATGTATTCGAATTCACACTGAGTTTAATTAGTTTTTATTCAAATTTATTTATTCAAAACCTATGGTACCATTTGTCTGCATAAAAAAACTTCACACCATCGTAGCGTGAGTTAACTCACGCTGCCCCATCAACGTGAATTAAATCACGCTAGTTTTAAACCCTGCGTGAGTTAACTCACGCTAGTTTGGCCGGTGGTCACAACTCAAGAACAAGTTTTTTGGACTTTGGTCAGTTATTCAACCTTGATTTTATTGATTTTTTACACGTTTTTTTTTTATTTTTTTTTTTACAGTTTTTTGACTGCATTTAGTCCATATAAAACCTATGCAACCATTCCCCCTATAACTACCCCCTTAAACTTTCTCCATTTCCTTACATTCTCTCATTCTTCTCCTCACTCTTTCACCTTTATAGTTTTAGGTTTTTTTTTAGCTTTTTTGGGGGCCAATTGAGGGGTAGAAAAGGGTCAAGAGAGGGGCAAAAATAGGCCAACCTACTAGGGGCACAAAGAGGTCAACCTGTGGGGTAAAAGCAAATTTACTTCTTTTTACCCCAGAAACTTTTTACCTGGGTAAAAAGACTCTTTCATGGGGTATAAAAAGAACCAAATTTAGATTTACCCCAAGGGTTGAGGTCTTTTTGCCCCATAAAGGTTGGTCTCTTTTTGCCCCAACCTTGATCCTCTGTTACCTCAAAGTTGGTCTATTTTTACCTTAAAGAAGCAGATTTACTTTATTCCAATACAATGTATCAAATTATGTAATTGTATCAAAGTATTAATAAAATGAGGTTTTATATGTATTATTCATGTTCCTTTCTTCCTTTTTTTAAAAATTTATATTAGCATTTATATTATGAGTTTGTCATCTAAATAACGATGTTGAGAATTAATATTACCATTTATATTATTTATATTACCATTTAAATAAATTAGAAAAAAAAGTTGGATATTAATAAACGTGAGTTAACTCAAGCTGCAGTATTTTTAAATTAACACTAGCGTGAGTTAACTCACGTAGCGTGTTTTAATTCATGCAAAATTTACACCGGCGCATGTTCAGTCACATAGGGGCATTTTGGTCTTTTCAGTTGAGAATGAGAAAAAACTGTTGGGTAAAGAGCAGAATTCAAATTTTTATGACCGAAGCTGAATTGATATAGGACCACTATATGTTCATATATATGGGAAATGCGGCTCGGGAGAACATGAAGTTAGAATTACTTTGTTATTATTTTAGGTAATAATAAAAGATTTTGAAATTTTATCACTTTTATTTTTCTTTATTCAACCATTGGAATTTATTTATTATCTTTTACTAACTTTTTTTCTTGTTAAAATTCATTTAGTTCTTTGAAATATTAAAGATGTGTGTTATAAATCAATTAAAATCATATGTTAAAAATGTTGATTGTAAAAAGTCTTTTAAAATCTTATGTTTTTTTTTTGTTGCCAAAATTTAAAATCTCAATTCAAAATACCCCTTCTTACAACAGATGAGTAGAAAATTCAATCGTATACCACAATTGGTGCATGGTTTCAAAATTGCCTGCATTTGAAAATTTATCTAAGAAAACCATTGCTATATAAAGAAACCATTGTGTGAATAGTCAATAGAAGATGTCATTTACAAGTGTTCACTACTCAGCTTGTGTCAATTTGTTAATGAATAAGTTTCAACGCTAACTCAAAATCTCAAAGGTTGCATACACATATAACATGTTCTATTGCTAGTAGATGAGCTCATTCCACATAGGACTAGATGTGATGACTCTAGAGAAGAGGACCACATAAATAAGGATCCCTAAAACTTTGTAGAAACTGAAGAAAACTTATGCAAGTTAAAGATGATTACGATTCAAAACAAAAAAAATTCTTGAGTGACTGTTTGTTTGACTATGGGAATAAGGTAGATGTCCGTCTAGACAAGCAACAAACTTGCCGCGATGGTCGAAAAACCAAAACCAAACATACCATAAATTTGTTTATTAAGAATACAATGCCGATGTAAATTAAGAAGGGTGTGATATGGAGAGTCCTTTTCTTTGAAACATAGTCTCTATCATTCATTTAATTTAGAGAAATTAAATTTTGACAACGAAATTGATGTCAAATACAGTGAGTGTCATTTGTTGGGTTAAATGCATATAAATTGTAAAAGACAAAAAGTAAGAGAAAGAGATGCAGTGTTACATAAGGTGTATATATTTTATGGAAACATCTATAATCAATAGTGGAAACATCTGTAATCTATCTGTCATATAATATATTTATAACTAAATTAATTTTTTAGAGACCTTTTTTTACACTCAAAATTTTGAGGCCTAAAACCCTTCTTTGGGTTGCTTCGCCCTTAGACCGCCCTTATCTCAATGGTGTATACTCAGGGGTGACAAATAATTATTATCCAAAATTAAATAAAAGCTACCTGTAAACAACAATATGTAATATACGTCAACCTTGACACCATGGCTCTAAATTGCAGTATTAGTCGCGGTTATCGTGCAAATTTTTATATTGCAAAAAAAAAAAGACTAATGCGGCCACAATAGCTCTAAAAATTTGAGTTGAATGTGCAAAATCGACTTATAAGTTGAGAGAAGTTTTTCAATTAAAAACTCATTTTTCAGGCCATATCTCATGAAACAATATAGAACTCTTAACAACAATTGCAGAGAATTTTAAAATCATTATATTGCATTTGTACATTGTAATTTAGAACTATTATCGACACACCTCGTGGATTTCCTTATATGTTGCTCAAGTCCATTGGTCTAGTTTAATAAGGGAGGTTCATATGTGAAGGTATGAACGATAAATATATAAGAACATGGAACGTGTACTCGTATGTATGAGTGCATGTCCTCTACATGCATCTATCTTCATTACGATTTACGCCCCTAAAGTGTCATGTGAATAACAAGCGTTTTTTTATTGGTCAAGTAACATAGTGGTTAGGACTCATACATTTTAAATGTGGAGAAGTGAGGTGTCTGGAGTTCAAACCCTGACCCCTACATATATCACGTATTGTCCCTACCAACTGAGCTAAGCTCACGGGGACCAAACATTTTATCTTCTAACTTCAAGAAACAAAGTTTAAATTTTATCCCAAATAATTGTAACATGACTATTAGTTTCACATTAATAGATAATACTTTTAAAAATATTAATAAAAGAAAAAGAAAGACAACTCTATCTACTTTAAGTATTGCCGCGTGTTCTGACTTCACTCATACATTTTTTGAAACTTTTTAAAGTCATCTATCTGAATTTTCTCAAAATCGAACACATTTAACTATGAGGTTCTTATATCATGAGCTATAGAAAAGAAGATAACTCTAAGAGCACCAACATCCATGTCACTCATACGGGGTATAAATGGACCCCACTCAATACATTATATTACTTCACACTTTTCAATTATTTAAACAACTCAACTATATTTTTCAAATTATCATACCACTATTCCAAAACTCTAAAATAGGTTCCACTAATCTCACAAAATATTCCATTGCAATAATAAAAGCACACACCTATTAATTAAAAAAATAATAAAAGTTAACAAAAGTAAGCAACGACAACGAAAAGCATTGTTGCCTTACAGAGATACCCTGGAGAGTAAAGACACTCTTGTACAATATCAATTATGCAAGCCATACTGACAAAAAATATTGGAATTTGTGAAACCATCCTCATGTATAGTGCTGGACAAAGACCCGCGGCCCAACCCAACCCAAAAAAACCATAGGAAAAAACCGATTTGGGCTGGTTTTAGCAGGTCTACGGGGCCACATGTTACAAATGCGGGTACATATGGGTTCATATGGGCGGATGCGGGTAGATGAACTTCATTCGCGGGTACCCGAACCCGCCCGCACAAGTAAAGCAAAACGATGTCGTTTTGCAATCAGTATATATCTAACTAAACATAACTCACAACCCTAGTCATTCACTCATGATTTCACTCTTCTCACCTCACAAAGAAACCCTAGCGGCTCTCCTCACTATCATCTCACCATCAAATCCTCCTCTTCAATCACCACTTTCCAACATGATTTCACTTTTCTCATCTCAGCTCACAAAAAAAAACCCTAGCTTGATCTAGAACAAAAAACTGAACATAGACAGAGAGAAAGATAAGGAGGACACGAAAGGTTCGTCCTCATTCTCCCTTACCTTCGTCTCACTCATTTCTCTAGAAAGAGAACATAGATTATGGTTTTTTTCATTTTAGTTTACTGTAAATTTGTTACTAACATATGATTTTTTTTTTCTCTCTTCTTATTGGCTTGGAAAACTTCTATATCTCTGCTTATTGTCCAGATCCAAGAGTTAAATATTCAATCTTTATATATTTAGTGTTTTTTGATTTACCCCTAAATTATTTAGTGATTTACTAACATCTGAATTATTTATTTTCTATGTCTAATGTTCTTTATTTTTTATTTCATGTTCTTGGGGTTGTTGTCAAATTAAGAAATCTCTCTTTTCATTTCTAGACCTAACTAAGAAATAAATAGTTAGTGTGCCAAACATTAATTCTGGGTAGAGCACAAATAGAACAATATCAATCCAAATTAAGGCTAAGACCTTAACTAGCTTCCTGAAAAAGCACCATGTCACCAAAACGCTTCTTTGACCAAAGGTTGCCTCTTATTGCAACATAATTAAGCTACCAAATTTCTTCAATTTATTACTTCAAAAGTGCATATCATTAGTTTTTTTTTTTGACAAACATTAAATTCATTTTTTTAGTCAAAAATAAAACACTAGATCCATATCAAAATAGAAAAACTATCAATCCAAAATTAAGACCGCAATTTAATACCTTAATTTCCAAAGGTTGCATCTTTATACATTTGAATTTACACCTATTCAAATTTATATAAATGAATACACACCATTGTTGTATTCTTCAGAAACCATACCTACATAATTATTTTCATCTTCTTATCCAGACCATTACCATGGCAAGCGATAACAGTGACATATTCTCTTTGTTACCAGAATCACTTCTTTTTGAAATCATTACTATCCTAATCTTAGTCGTTGCATCATGTATCCTTAACAAAAAGTGGTTAAGGATATGACAATCTGGTGACAACATTGATTTCAAAGAAAACCTTTTTGTCGATTCAACTTTAGATGAAATCAAACAAGCACAAAGAGACGTTTTCAACAACTTCATCACAAATTGGATCGCACACTTCACTAGCTGTTTCATTAAAAAAAAATTCTCTCACGGTTTTGAACCCTCAAACTTGCGGGGAAACAATCAAATGTTTTGTTGCTTTCGTGACACAACGAGGTATGAAAGATTTAACTCTTGATTTTGCTGATCCTGGTTGGTATGAGAACGATTTGGATGATAAACATGCGTTATTCCAATTGCCTAACACATGTTTATCAACTATGATCATTTCTTGAATCACTAAAATTGTACTCATGTGGTTTTGATATGCCAATTTTTTTTAACTTTAGTGCACTCAAAGATGTTTCCTTGGGTTGGATTGAAGTTCACATTGATACTTCCAAAACTTTGTTATCACTTTGTAAGAATATTGAGAGTTTGAGTCTAACGAGATGTTGAAATTTGGTGGACTTTGATTTGGAAGATATTGTACGACTTGGATTAAAAAGATTTGGTGATATGTGCAATGATTTGATGCACTAGCTTTAAAGGAAGCTAGTTAAGATCAAATTAGGGTATCTAATTTGGATCATTTAATTTGATACACTGCACATCACACTTGTTTAGCACCAATATTTTTAATCCAAGTCGTAAAATATTTTCCAAATCAAAGTCCGCTGAATTCCAACACCTCTTAAGACTCAAACTCTCATTAGTCTTATAAGTTGATAACAAAGTTTTGAGAGTATCGATGTGAACTTCAATCCAACATAAGGAAACGTCTTTGAGTGCACCAAAGTTAAGAAAATATGGCATATCAAAATCACATGAATACAATTTTAGTGATTCGAGGAATAGTATGAGTTGATAAACATGCATTGTCAATTGGAACAACACATTTTTATCATTCAAATCGTTTTAATCCCATTTAGGATCTAAGAAATCAAGAGTTAAATCTTTTACACGGTGTTGTATCGCAAAAGCAACACAACGTTCGATTGTTTCCCCACAAGTTTAAGGGTTCGAAACCATGATAGAAAATTTGTTAATGCGACGGCTAGTGAAGTGTGCAATCCAATTTGTGATGAAGTTGATGAAAACTTCCCTTTGTGCTTGTTTGATTTCATCCAAAGTTGAATTGACAAAAATGTTTTCATTGAAGTTGATGTTGTCACCGGATTGCCATATCCTTAACCACTTTTTGTTTAGGATACATGTTGCAGCGGCTAAGAGTAGGATATAAATGATTGCAAGATGTGATTCTGGTAACAAAGAGAATATGTCATTGTTATCTCTTGCAAGAAACTTCAATTGCATTTCTTTTTTCGCTTAAATTTTAATGAATATATATACAATTTGGTTGTTACATTCTCTTTTGATTTACAGATTTTGATGAAATGAATTCTGAGATGATATTTGGCTAGGAAACCCCAACATCAACCGATGATCCAGCACTCAAGCAACCCTGCTATAAACTTTGTAATATACTTATTTTGAGAATATTGCTTACTTTATTTACATGCCAATTTTTCCGAAGCCTTCAAAATTTAGCAAACTTAGTAAAATGGAAGAGAAAAAAATGTGACTCCAGATTATTACTGCACTTCCTCAGAGACATGCTACTGGCAGAGGAATACTAGATTTGATTGCACTCTACTAAAGTGTCATAGTGGATTAAGATACTATGTAAGAAATTAACGCAAAAGATAATAGAATGGAAGAGTACAGAAGAATAATGTGACTAACATAATCTCTTCACATATCATGCATGCAGGCAAGGCTAAGAAAGACTATGCAACTAAGTGTCTTAGTTAATGCAACATGTATGGACATAGTAATTACAAAAAATATCATTCTATAAACATAAGCTAAATGGCCATGGACATATTATCTCGTTCATCAACAATTAATTTCATATATTTTTTTCCGAACAAACCATCGATTTAATCTTTAGAGCATTACTTTCTGTCCAATTTAATTTCTACCGTTAAGATATTATGGATGTGTTATATTGAATTTTCATATACTTCAGAGTGTGCTTCGATGGTGTAATTGAAAATTTTAGGGAATTCAAATTGAATTTCTTTGGTTTTTTGATTTTTTGTTTGGAAAGAGTGATAGAATTCTCCATTCTTAAAATTTGTTGGAAAATTTGAATAAACTTTGAAAGTTTGGGGATACAAATATAAAAATACAGGAGAGTTAGGTAACTAAACTAATTTGCTTTAAGAGATAAGAAGTTGAAAACATGGACGAAGGGGAAAAACTAATTACTAACATTTGTCATTCAATTTTTTATTTTATTTTATAAAAATACAATTTTTAAAGGTGATCCAAAATTGAAATTTTAAGAGTTGAGAGACCATTTTCGAAATATGAAAAATAAGGACCACTTTACAAATTTCAAATTTTATGTGACCCTTGTTAATAAATAAATAAATTAAGGGACCAATTCACATTTTTTTTAAACGACCAATTCACATATTTTAAAAATTTATACGGATCAATTTGTAATTTTTGAAAACTCATAGGGACCAATTTTTAAAATTTGAAAAATATAGGGATCGATTTCCAAAATTAAAAAATAAATAGGAAGGAATTCCTAATTTTTTGAAATATATAGAAACTAATTTGAGATTCATGTGGAGAAGTAATTTTAAATTCTTAGTTTTTAGATCCTGCGTAGGTAACTTGGTTGATGAGCCAAGAGACGTTGAAAGAGTTTGAAGGAGGAGGCCTCAGATTCGATCCCCGATAACTAACATAACTACTAAGATTGCTATTATTTGCTTGTAATAAAATAAAAAAATTATTAGTGTTTAGGTTGTACTTAAAATTATCCCAATTTAGTTTTAACAAGATACTTCTTAAAATCTCTTCATTGAACTGTAGACTTGATTCCACATGCAAGGATGCCAACAAATATTCATCCTGTCTCTGTATAGTATGAATACAAGCATGAATGTTTACATTTGATGTGTACCAAACTAGGACTCCACAGCCATGCATAGTGAAGAATGTCACACACACATAATTCTGTTACATCACATGTGTCACTCTCTCACCCTTCTCTCCTTCCTATAAATCACCAAACCAACCTTCAACCCTTCACCAGTTCATTCAGCAAGCTTATTAGTAATCAGTTTATGATCACAATCACAATGAGAAAATCCTTTCTATCTTTGTTTTCGCTTTCCTTGCTACTCTTTACATGTTTAGCTACTCGTTCTGAGTTCGATAGGTTCAACCAATGTCAGTTGAATAATATTAATGCACTGGAACCAGACCACCGTGTTGAATCAGAAGCTGGTCTTACCAAGACATGGAATCCAAATCACCCTGAGCTACAATGTGCCGGTGTCTCTCTTATCAGACGAACCATTGACCCTAATGGCCTTCACTTGCCATCATACTCACCCTCTCCACAATTGATTTTCATCGTCCAAGGTAACTATTCTATATTAACATAATGATGATTAAGTATATTAATTGCTAACAATTCTATATAATGCATGAATTGAATTGTTGTGACTTAATATTATTCTTCTATATGTACAGGAAAGGGAGTACATGGACTTTCAGTTCCTGGTTGTCCTGAGACTTTTGAACAACCACGATCATCACGGTCTAGACAGGGATCCAGGCATCAAGAACAGCAGTAGCAACCTGATAGTCACCAGAAGATTCGTCGCTTCAGTAAAGGTGATGTCATTGTCATTCCAGCTGGAACTCCTTACTGGACATATAACCATGGCGATGAACCTCTTGTTGCCATTAGTCTTCTTGACACCTCCAACTTTGCAAACCAGCTTGATTCAACTCCGAGAGTAAGTATAACTATATATATACACTATGATATGTGTAGACACTTCAGATTTAAGACGTATCTGATGTCCAACACACACACACACTTACATTTGCGGTTATCTTTTATCACATTTATTTTCATAAATTATTAACATTGTCTATGTGTTTGTGTCAGTGTTGTATCTAAGGTTTGTATCAGTGCTTTATCTAATAACTTATTATTATACCTGTATACAGTACTCAATCAATCACACTTGTTATTATATCTGTATATAGTACTCAATCAATCACACTTTAATATGTGTTTGGTGTAGGTGTTTTACCTTGGAGGGAGCCCAGATGTAGAATTCCCAGAAACACAACAAGGACACCAAGGACACCATCAACAGAGGCCCAGTTTCCCCGGACGTTGGGGAGGGCGGGACCAACAGGAGAAGGAATCAGAGGAGGAGCAAAACGAAGGTAGCAGTGTGTTGAGTGGCTTCAGCTCAGAGTTTTTAGCACAGGCGCTCAATACCAATGAGGATACAGCTAAGAGACTTCAATCTCCACGTGACCAAAGGAGTCAAATCGTGAGCGTGGAGGGTGGTCTCAACATTATCAGCCCGGACTGGCAAGAAGAAGAAGAAGAAGAACAAAGTCACAGTCACAGAGAGGAAGAAGAAGATGAACAAAGACCAGGACGTAGTCCTAGCCACAGGAGGGAAGAGGATGAGGGCGAAGAAGAACGAAGAGAAAGGCCAGGTAGACATAGCGAGGAACAAGGACCAAGACGTCCAAGACCTAGCAAAGAAGAGGAAGAAAGCTGCAGGGGAAAGGGAAGGAAGAATGGTTTGGAAGAAACTATCTGCAGCGCGAAGATTCACGAGAACATAGCTCATCCTGCACGTGCAGACCTCTACAATCCACGTGCCGGAAGAATCAGCACCGTCAACAGTTTAACCCTCCCAATCCTCCGTAATTTACGTCTTGGTGCCGAATATGTAGTCCTCTACAGGGTACAATATATTTCCATATTCCATGCATGATTCTCATTTCTCCCTTTCCCTGGTCATAAGTATAAGAAACAGTCAAATCATTAAATGTTCATATATTTGGTCTAAAATTTAGATTATTATATCAACTTTTGCTGATGTCTTTTATACTTAGAACCAGAGGGAGCATTATATATATAACATTTATAAATGCAGAATGGTATATATGCTCCACACTGGACCGTGAACGCCAACAGCCTAATGTATGTCCTAAGAGGAGAAGGAAGAGTTAGGATAGTGAACTGTGAAGGAAACGCCGTGTTCGACGACAAGGTGAGAAAGGGACAGTTGGTGGTGGTACCACAGAACTTTGTGGTGGCGCAGCAAGCTGGAGAGGAAGAAGCATTTGAGTACCTAGTGTTCAAGACAAATGACAGAGCTTCTGTTAGCAATGTAAAGCAGGTGTTCAGGGCCACTCCTGCAGAGGTTCTTGCAAATGTTTTTGGCATTCCTCAACGCAAGGTCTCTGAATTAAAGCAAGGTGGAAACCGTGGGCCTTTGGTTCATCCTCAATCTCAATCTCAGTAAGATCATGCTATGTTGTGCAATGATGAGGTGGTCATCTTGCCATGAAATAATAAAAATAAATTTTGGATGTAATGTAGTTAAGAACTTCATTTCCGGTAATAAAATTATAAAGTATGGTCTTGTAACCCTGATTCTTGATCTAAAGTTGTATGCATGTATAAGTGGCGAATAACGCTATAGGGAGCAATAATGCCACTAGTTTTGTACACCTTCCAATTACCATAATAAAATGCAGACACTTTTGAAGGAAAAAAAAAATCCTTCATTGGCACTAATGATGAATTTTGTCTTAACATAATGTAAGTTTTTTGGTTACAACTACATTTGTTTCCCAACAATCTACATGTTCTTTTTCAACAACATAAATCTATATGTTGACATAATTTCATGTAAAATGATTCCGGGATGCACAAACTTATCTTCTACCTGTTTATTGCCATGAACCCAAATTCTTTCCCGTATCCTTCTTTCCCATATCCTTCTGTCATCAATCAATAGTCATAGCTTATATTTATGAAACAATTACCTCTTTGTTTGATAACTCTTCATCATATGCAGATTTCTAGTATCTTAAGTCGTTTATTTATCTTATTTATTGTATGTTTTGACTGATTTTAGGAGTCATTTGAATAAAATGGTGCTTTTTAGTTCTTTAATCAATTAGGTGTTTATGAATTTCAAGTGCTTTGTGTCTTCAATGAAGTTTTGTGTAATGCACCATGCATATATGTCTCAGTCACCTAGGAGAAAAGAAAAACACAATGAAGCAAACGATTTGTCTCAAATTTCTTTCATTTTGCATATGTAAATTCCATAAAAGATACAAAAATTCTAATATACTGATAACAGTATTATAAACCAAAAACTATAGGATACTAGTAACTTTCTGAGGAGCTGTACAAAAAAATAAAAAAGAACAGATGTGCAGATTTGTATTCCCCATCCAGAGCTTAAACATGATATATTTGTTTATAGAAATCACGTTTGGCACTTGTTTTGAACTGATTATGGCACAAAACAGTGTCTAGTTACAAAAGTATGGTGAGAGCAATGTTACAGACCTTCAACAGTCTCCTTACAGAAAATATTCATTTGCAGCCTCAGAAGCCTTAACACCAGCAGCACCTGTACAATAGCTATTATGTATTGTCTGCTTGCAGCACTTGTAGCCCCATTGGTGATCCTTCCACCATGAGCCCCAAATAGTTCTGTGGTTGTACCATAGAAGAATAAATACAGCACTCTTAAGGCTTTTCAATCTTGATAGTTTTCTTAAGCATCTTCAGAGGTATGTTCATGTCATCTTCATCCTTAGTAGGAGATTCCCTCTTGCTAGAAGCAGATGAACCTATGTGGCTTATCTCTACCACATCAGGCTCACAATCTGCCACTGCAAATTTAGGCAGAAAATCCTGAAATCATTTAAACAATTTCAGATATTGAACTCCAAACTATTTAAATATAAGTAAAAACCACAATATGCTAAATTTGAATTCTGACCTGTGTGACAACACCAGAACCCTCACCCAAAAGCATTTCCTTGAGTAATGACAGAAATATTATAATTCTCACCACTTAATTCAAAACATTAGAAGAGCCAGCAATCATGGGAAATGTTGTTAGTATTAAAAGATTGTGCATTTTAGTTAACAAAAGACTAATGCAAAACATCACCAAATTACACATTCAATTGAACAATCCCAAATGTTGTTAGTATTAAAAGATTGTGCATTTTAGTTAAATCACCAAATTATACCTCGAAATAGTTATTATACCCATGCATATCAAGAGCACTAATCATCAATCCTGCAAACTTCAAAACCAATTTCTCACTAACTGGAGACAGGAACCATTAATCATGCACATGTTTGGGCACAATAGTTTTAAAACTGCAGTGTTCCAAAGTGCTTCAAAACTATGAAATCGTAGTTTACAGAATTGACATCAAGATTAAGAAGATATTTAGCAGTGTCCTCCCGAATACGCAGGTTCCTGAAGATAAAATGATGAAAGTAATATGATATATAATTATCCAACTTAAAGGACCAATCAACTTTCCCCTGCATTATTTAAATAATGCTACTGTGAAAATTACCTAACAGTTCCTGTACTCTCATCAACCCTTAGATCATCTTTGTCATCAGTTGCCACATCCTCACCAGTTTGGCTGTTCTTCTCCAATTTCTTAAGCTGACTTTCCATTAAGAATTTCTTTCGAGCTTCATATATGGCCTCATCTATATCTCTTATTTTAAAAAACTGTGGTAACCATCTTTGTCATCAATTACCAGTTTTTTAAAATAAAAGATAAGAAATATTTCCACAAACAATTTTTATTTTTTTTTAAAAGGGAATGATCAACTAAGCTAGGCAAGATTTCTTTGAAGCTTGGTTTTATTAAAAATTATGATTAGGCCACATTTAATTAAAAATGATATTTTTCCTCAATTAAAATCGATAACGAATGAAAATCGAAAATATTTTCTAAAACTCCATCTTTCCACACCTTTTTGCAAAAATTAAATCAATGCAGTCTCAATATCTAATCATTTTCACATGCAGTTACTATCAAATATAGAACATTTTCACTTTATTGGGCAAATGTTTTTTTCTTTCCAAGGTAGTGGTACCCTGGATTCCCACCAAAAACCGCAAACGGTAAACATCAACTTCTACAAGTTGGTGATCAAACTTGGTTCTGTACAGGTTTACAATAACAAATCATAACAAAGCTAATGAAACAATCATCTAGTCTTCCAATTTTTGTTGTTGCATAAAGCATAAAATTCACCTAAGTAGAAAATCCACGACTACTAGGAGCCAATATATACATAGAATGAGTGATTGCAGAGAACCAATGGCCTATCTAATGCAGGTTTTTCCAGGCTCTTATATTCCAAAAAGTTTAACAGAAAGTTGTACTTGCTCCAGCATGTTCAATCACAATGTCATGTCAGGATCATCTTCATAATCAAAATCTTGCTCACTTGAAGCCCTTGCTCTCTTCGCATCTCTTGGCGCACCTCTTCCTTTCTTCGGTTTACCCCTATAGTAACATGATGATTATTTAGCTTATGCAGCAAACATTCTTTACATATTTGACATGATTTATGGAGAAAATTTCTATAAACAAAAGCATTTATCCAATTCAAAAACAATAAAGCCAAGATATATTAGTTAAGTGCTTACTGTCCATTTGCATAAATCGTTCCACCTTTTGATCGACCAGGACCAAAATCTGATCTCCCATCTGAGATAAATGGAAATACACAATATAATTATTAGACAAAAAAAAAAAAATAAAAAATGCAAGAGACATCATTGAAATGTTGTTTGTAGGATCTCACCATCTCGTCCAGCCGCAAGCTCTTCTGCCTACAATAAAAAGATGAAGATCATCTCAGAATTCAGAAATAACCCTGTTGAGATAAGATGCCTACACTTGATGTATGGACCATGATTAAAACAGAATTGATAAAAGGCTTAAAAGGAGGGATCATTTTATGGGATGGGAGAGGTGTTATATGTTTTATCAACATGAAACTTGGATGCATCCTGTTAGCCATAATTATTTCTAATAATGACTAAACTTTGATGCTCTTGAGAGTTTGAAAATTACAGACATGTACTCCTCTAATTTAGTAGCAAATATAACACCTGGCGAAGTTGAAATAAATGACAGGACCTTCCACTCATGTAAAGCATTTAATTTCTCAACCAGAAATGTGAATGTAAACTTCTGGAATAATAAATTACCAGGGTTTCTAGTACTTCTTGTATTAAAGATCAAACACAGAACAATCATATGATATAATTGAGTCTAGGAGGAAATTATTAACTACGGTTATTGTTTTATATTTGGAAAAAATCCTCTTAAATGCTGCCTGTTTCAAATGGATTAAATCGGTGCCATCAGATCAGATATTCCATGCGAAATTCTTAACTTATGACTCCAACCTGTTTTAATCACTTCTATCATCCTAGAAGATTAACGTGCTAAACTATTCCAAAAACCAAAGTCACTGAAAAGTACTAAGACCACTTTCATAATAAGGATGTAAAAAGTGAATAAGCAATGAAAAAGATGAAGTTAGCTTCAGTTCTACCAAGACCTAGTCACACTCTTATTACTTGGTGCTCACTAGTGCACATTATATCTTTTTATCTAATTCTGGTTGGAAGCCTATCACTGAAAATCAGAAACACACCGCTGGCGAGGTCACTGAAGATAATGAAAAGAGCCTGTCTTCGGGCTGAAACTTTCTAGACCGCTTCAAGCTGCCAAGAAGAAAAAAAAATAGTTTCAACAATGGCATATAAACCATGAATAACAAAACAACATATATCTAGCTAAGATGAATAGAGGCATACATTCCATAAATTACTATTTATTTTTACATGGAACTCAGATGTATTCAAAAACAACATTTGATCCAATTTCATTGTGCTTTCAGCAGCACTCCATGAACTGCCTTTCCTTCTCAGTAATTCAAATACTTAAATTTTCCATCTAAAACCTTAGTAAGATTCAATTGCTAGTGCATCTAGACAAGACCCAGCACAGTATCACAGTGAGTTGCATTTTAGCAATCAATATACACAATACAACCCATGATTTTGCTTTTCCTGACCATAAATGAATAAAAATTATGGATGATCCGACCAGATACCTAATAAATATGATTTGTGATTATGAAGTACAACAGATCATACAAATATGGCATTACCCATCCTATTTTCCGTAGGATAATCAAAACTACAGATTCGGACAGAAAATTTCGATGGTACTTCTACAAAGAAACTAAATGTACTTTATAAACTACCAAGTACAGAAAGAAAGCTAAAGAAATTCATACAATGCAGTGTTCTTTGTTGACGATAGGAACCCTTCAAATCCCTTTAATACATTGCCACACTGTCCAGGATCCTGTAAATAACTTGTTTCCATATCATAAACCTGTGTCGAGAACGAAATACACACTTAGATAAATCATATTGTTAGAGCAAGTAAATGACCCAATTTAAGGTTAAGCTCTATTTTTCCCAATTATCCTATTGCATTGAAAATTTAATCAAACAATCAAACAAAATGCACCTCTGTAGCACCGACACTTCTCATAAAAAGTGAGTAGGTTAAACATTGACACGAACAAATTTACATTCAATTATGTCATTTTTTCAAATAATTATTAGTGTCGACGTGTCAATGTCGTGTCGTCCGTGTATGTGCTTCATAGAAATGTACATTTATTTTATACAATCAAATATAAAATGAATAAAAGGTTATAAGCTCCCAAATGAAAATTCAAAATATTTAAAAAAAAAAAAAAACTTTAATCCAGCATAGTCAAAGAATGGAACACAGAAACTAAAATTGAAAAATTTACCTGCTTTTCAATATTACGAAGCTCTTCATGAAGTTTGGCTCTTCTACTAAGCAACGAAGCCAACATTGCTGAAGGGTTCACCGCACTTTTTTGCCCTAAAAAACAATATAATCAAAAGTTACGAATTGCAACACCAAATTGAAATTACAAAAGAATTCAATCGAAAAATAACATGAATTATGTGATATTACCTTCGGATTCCATTTTCAAGGAACGTTTTGATTGAGGATTCGTGCAGAAGAAAACCCTAAATCCCAAATTTTATTCTGTTTCAGACGCGCGCGTTCTTCTGTATTCGATTTTAAGCAACACGATAAGGAGTAACCAATCATTTTATGCCACGTCAGCAAGTAAATTTTAGATTATAAATTAAACGAAAAAGGTAAAAGATGTCGTATGAATTTTGAGAGAAAAGATAAGTGAGTTAAGTTCTAAAGAGCTTCTCAACTTTGCTAGTGAGTCAAGTTTTAATGGTATGTACTCAATATTTGGTCATTATAATTAATATTCAATGAAATCTTAATTAGGATTTTAGTTTTCGCTAAATTTAAATTTGTTTAATTATTTTTTGTATTATTTTTCTTTCAAATATGTTTAGAACTTTATAAAAAATTCATTTGCAAAAAATGAGTTAAAATGTAATTTATAAGTCCAAATTTTCAAAACTTTTATTTTGAACCTTTGACATTTAAAAAAAAATCATATTTAATTTGTTCTATGTTAAAAAATTCTATTTTTTTAAAAATCATTTCTTATAATGTTATAAATCATTAAAAAATTTAAAGTTTAAAGACAATTAAAGAAATTTGAACTTAGTAAAGACTAAAACTACTTGTCAATTTTTTTTTTTTATAAGAGATGCCAACATACAACTTGAGGATAAAAATTGAAATTCGGTAATATTATAAGGAGGATAAATATTTAACCTTCTTTTATTTAATTATAAAAAGAGCGAAGATAAAAAATGTTCTCTAATAAAACGACTCAAATTGAACTTGTAATAAAAAAAACACTCATTTTAGTTTTTTACAAAAATAAAATGGACATTTAAGTCCTTAGGTAGTTAAGAAAATCAATAATTTTTTTTAATAGCAAAATATATATTAAATAGATAAAACATGGGATTTAACCCGCAACACCGCAAGTACAAAAAGAAACACAAACACAAACCAGCACCATAGTGCAAGGGAGAAAATAAAGAGACAAAAAAGCAATGAGTGAAAAAACGTGAAAAAAGAAAACACAGCAAACACTAAAAGGGCACCACAAAATCGTCCCCCAAAATAAACACCAACCCCTCTAGAAAGAAAAGCAAGCTGCTAGGCAAAAACCGAGCAGGGGCAACCAGCCAAACAAAACCACCGCCCACTCATATAAGGAGTAGAGGCACGCAAAACTCTTGGCCTGAAACCATTTCCAAGAGGAGAACTTTTTTTTTTTTTTTGTATGCCTTATTTGGAATTTTTTTTCCCGTCCAATATGGCATGTCATACGGTATCACATATTTCATGTAGCAAAAATTAAGAAACATTTTAGTCCCTGGTAATAGTTTAAACTTTAAAGAGACACTTTAGTCCTTTACATAACTTTGCAAATGACATTCTAGTCTAGTCTCTCTATTTGATTCTTAGAAAATTTTTTGCTCGTGCATGCTGTCTCTATATTCTTTCATGGGGTATGCAAAGAAGACAACAAAGAAGAAAACAGCCTCAATAGAAGAATGTATCACAAATATGTTTCATCATGATTATAGTATAGTTGTGTCTTAAGTGAAGATGGTAACATTGATAGTGGATGGATCTCCATGATAATTTATTCTGATATTTAATCTTTCTCCCATTGCCTTTGAATATTTTGATGTGTCTATTGATTCAAATAACATTATTAGCCCAATAAAGGTGAAAACTAAAGTGAAATTCATTGATCTTCAACTAATAACCGTTATATTTTTACTGTCAAAGCCAGTATTTAATTTGCTAATTAAGTGTAATAAGGATCATGTATCACTCTATTCAAATCTTCCTTACTTTCTTAAAACCAGTGATCTAATTAAAGAGACAAGGAAGAAATACACATTGCTAATCCGAAAAAGAAAAGAAAACCTACAATATACACATTCAAACAGCAACATTTCCCAATATTCTTAGAATAGAAAGAGAATATCTCATGTCCATATTACAAATTGACGTATTAAAAAAAAGGAAACTGCTAACTCTCTAGGGGATTAAGGAAACATAATATAGTTAACGTTTTAAAATTGTAAAAGTTATGTTTTCAAATGCAAACATTTTTTTTTGTTTCCTTAACTAATGCCTCAGGAGCACTAGTTAGCAAGACCCTTAAGAAAACATCAAACGGGACTAGAAATCTTCATTGAAAGCACTCCCCTTTTATTCTAGTAAAATGAGGATGACAATGGTAATGATCAAACCTAAGGATACGACATCATTCTGTTACTACTGCTACTATGACTAACAGTATCATCAACAATATCATCAATGTCCTCACCAGACATTTCCTCAAGAGATCTTCCCTTTCCCTCAGGCACCAAGAAAGTAAAACAGAATCCCAAAATGGTAACAGCACCTAAACAAAACATTGAGTTTCTCACACCAATACCAGGAGGGTACCCTGCATCAGTTTTCTTGGGATCTTGATTCTGTACCAAAAATAAAAACCCGAACGCGCCAACCATCGCTCCAAGCTTCCCTGCTGCAGACGATATTCCGTGACAAGTTGATCTAAACCTAGCCGGGAAAATCTCGGCAGGCACAACAAACGTGGTAGTATTAGGCCCGAAATTTGCGAAGAAGAAGGTTAAGGCATAAAGCACAACAAACCCAATTTTGTTCTCTGTTACTGTCCAGTGATCAAAAGGAATAGCAATTGCAAACATAAAAACTGTCATAAAGAAAAATCCCATTAACTGAATAGTGAACCTTCCCATTCTATCAATGAGTGCCACTGTGAACCAGTAACCAGGAACTGTACTACATAAAGCAATAAGTGTTTGTGCCCTTGCAATTATATAAACCTCGTCAAGTGCATTCATTGTCTTCGGATACCGAATCCAACCAACGGTACAAAAGACATCTTTTTGGAAAAGATTCATACTATGAAATACAACATCAAGCAAAAACCATGAGGACATTGTTCCAAGCAAATGTACACCATGACGCGACATAAATTCCTTTGAAAAAAGTCCAAATTGTTTATTTTCTTCATCATCATCATCTTTTAGAGGTTCAGCTTTAATATTCATCTTCAAAACCTTAGACATATCTGCCACAGCTTTATCCGTATCCTTCGCAACAAGTGCGGTGTAACGCGCGGTTTCAGGCATTTTAGATCTTGAATAATAAGTCAATGCAGCTGGAATTGCCCCAAACATTAAGATTATCCTCCAAACATAATCGGCTTGCGAAACAGTTGAACCCAAAGGATCAACCATGTAAGGCGGTGCATCGAATTTCGATTTAAATGCAAGTGATACTATGATAGCAAATGCACCACCTGCTACAATTCCAAAACCCTGCATAGCAAAAACTGCAGCTACAAACGCGCCACGTGTTTTTTTGTTTGAGTATTCAGACATAATTGTAGCAGATAGTGGATAATCACCACCAATACCAAAACCAAGCCAGAATCTGAAGAAGCAAAGAGTTCCCAACACCAGTTTTGGTTCATGTCCAAATGAAAGACCAGAACCTAGGGAACAAATAATCATAATGTTTAGAGTGATTCCATAGACTTTTCTACGGCCTATTTTGTCACCAAGCCAGCCGAAGAAGAGTTGTCCGGTAAGTGATCCAACTAAAGCGAGGCTGTTAACTGTTGCTGCAACGTTTGGTGGCAATGTTCCTGGCTTTTCAGATCCTTCGACATAGTAATATATACGACCGAGTAGCTTTGTAACAAGTGCTATGCAAAATAGATCATAGGCATTGGTGAAGAAACCCATTCCAGTAATGGCAATTGCTGTAAAATGGTAACATTGTGTTCTTGCTACATCTAGTGCACTTAGCACCCTGAGATTCTCCCTTGCCATGCCTCAATGTTTTTCCTTCCCCGTCTCGCTATATTAAAATGTTTCTACTTCTCTACAAAAATTGGGAAAATGCAAAATGTTTTTGTTATGTTATGCTAACTTGTCCATACTTTTTCAAGAGTCATCCTAACGATTTAAACTGTGAAACTCAATCTGGCCTCTCGAAAATTCTAAAGCAACTTTTAGTCCCGGGACAAAAGAACTAGGACAATTTAGTCCCTGAGACTTAATGAGGATACATCAAAAAACGAGTTCTCAAGTACTAAGTTGTCCCGATTATTTTCCCGGTGACTTAATTATTTTCTCATGTACCGAGTCTCAGATACTAAGTTGGCCAGTTTTTTTTTTAAGGGATGTAAAACTGGGATCTTGGGACTAAATGTTGGTCAATTGGAAAATTGGAAGACATTAATTTAGTTTCAAAACCAAATTATCTGAATTTTGATTCTAGCAGTTATATCATTTATCTGAATTTTGATTCCTAGGTGTGCCTCTAAATAATGACATTCCCCTCTTAAAAAACTAATAATGTCATTTTCACAAATAAATGATCATTGAATCCATGCTAATATGTGCAACGTGCATATCATTTCAGAAATTTTCATGTAAAACAAATGGTGTATGATGCAATATTGTAAGTAATGAATGACATACACAAATTCAAATCACGATAAAACTAACAATAAACACAAATGACATGCAAATTTATAAAAAAATGTTGAATATAATGATGGATGATCATTTAAGTAATAGTCACATTATGCATGGGATGAAACATGAAGAAAGTGACAAAGCAAGATTTTTAATTACCTGCATGTAACAGAGAAGTAATAAAGAATTGCGAGAGGAAAAGAAAAGACAATGAATGATGAATAAAAGGATGGGTCTGTCCCCAACAAAAAAAATGAACAGAGTGGACAATGATTTATAGGCAATAGAACCGAACATATTGCAGAGAAAAACAACTAGCATATGTTCCTGCTTTTTCGCACATTCTATGCTCCAGTTAATCTCCTAATTGTATGTGCTGTTATCTCGAATTTTTCTTATATTTTTTTTTTTTATCCTAATTCATTAATTGGACATATTTCATTGAGACTTTGTTGAATTAAAAAATAATTAAAATAAAATATGGCATTTAATTTACTAAAGTTATTTTCCGAAAATAATACTGTTAAAGTTTTAAAAATTATGTCACATTATCAATTTTTACTAATATATTTGAAAAGTGACGGAAAGAAGTATAAATATGGAAGGAGTTGGTACTAAATTGTCCCTTGTGTATTGATGTATCTAGAAGGAGGGATTCTAGTAATTCGAAATTTGATCAGAAAGCGTAAGTAAAAGTCTTATAAAAAATTGTTCTTGCGTCACGATTCAAACTCGGGATGTGCCGAAGGTGTCATACTTAACTAAAGTTTATTAACCATTTGACCTCAATAAATTGATTAATGTATATTTTTTCTCCATTAAGAATCGAACTCAGGTTACGACAATCAAACTTAATTAATGCGTATAATTTAAAGATGCTTAAATATGTGCATGTTTTCACGGTGATGCAATTGCAAACATGTTTCTCGTGAAGTTACACTTTATAACTTCTTGTCTATGAAGCACGGACACTCCTCAGATTAGGCGTGTCCTGGTGTCAGACACGTGTCATATCCGACACGACACGACACTTGTAATTACATTGAATTATATGATTTTTTCAAATTATTAGCTGTGTCGGTGTGTCAGTACCCGTGTCGTGTCCGTGTCCGTATCCATGTTTCATAGCTTCTTGTTAACACTTTGGAAATGGACGTGAACATACGTTTTCCTTTATTGGATGTGGATCTTATTATGAGTGAAGAGAAATTTAATAAAAGAGTGAGAATTTGTTAATTATTGAAGCTACATGTGTGAAGTATATATACATGAGCAGTTCCATATGCTAACTACTATGTGAAACAAGCACTGGAAACTAACTTCTAACTAACTAGACAGATTATTTGCTATGCAAGTAATTGTTATTAACTAACTAATTGTATCAGTTTTGTCCCTGATGCAATATCCCCTCACAAGTTAGAAATTGGTAAATGTCAACCATCCCCAACTTGGATAATAGAAGATTTAAGGGTATGCGACTTGGTGAAAAAGTCTGCAACTTGATCTTTGGAGGAGACTGGAGGGATCTTCAAGAACTTGGCTTGCGATTTTTCTCTCACAATGCAACAATCAATTTCAAGGTTCTTGGTACGTTCGTGAAACACATGGTTGACAACAATGTGAAGAGCTTTTGATTATCACAGTATATGACAGACAATTTTAAAGAAGAAACCTGTAAATCTTTACTCTGACAAAGAAATTCCAGATTTAGAATGTGCCAATTCAAGCCCAAGGAAGTATTTAAGTTATTCTAAATCCTTAATTTTGAAAGATTCATGTAAGATGCTTATGGTAGAAGTGAACTCAGATAAAGAGTTACTAGCAAGGATCACATCATCAACATAGACCAAAAGTAAGGTAAAGTCAGAAGCTGAGTTTTTAATGAAAAGAGAATAATCAGAGGTTGCTTATCTATAACCATGATGAAGGAGCGAAGAAGTGAGTTTCTCATACCACTTCAAACTAGCCTGCTTAAGACTATAGAGAGATTTGATGAATTTACATGCTTGATTTGGCTTAGAATAAGTAATGTCTGGAGGGAGAAGCATGAATTTACATCTTATCTGTGAAGGAACCAATTGTTAATAGAGGCCAAAGCAGGGACTAATCTGACTGTGTTCAACTTGCATTGCTTGCTTCCAACATTCAAAGAGTTGAAAGAGTAGGAAGAATTAGAGAACCTGAATTCAAACATGGTGAAAGAGAGAAAATACTAATATAATAAGAAATTACTAACATTTGTGTATCCAAAAAAATACAACATTTGAAAATTAATGTCTTGAAGTGAACAATTGTCTTAAATTTAAGGAAACAGTAAAAATGCCAATTGCTATTTTTATTATTTTCTAAAGTGCATCATCCCCAACTACACTTTAAAAGTCTATTCTGTAACTACAATTTCATCAATGTCCTCACCAGACATTTCCTCAAGAGATTTTCCCTTTGCCTCAGGCACCAAGAAAGTAAAACAGAATCCCAAAATGTTAACAACACCTAACAAAATCAATGAGTTTCTCACACCAATACCAGCAGGGTACCCTGCATCAGCTTTCTTGGGATCTTGACTCTGTGCCAAATATAAAAACCCAAATGCGCCGACCATCGCTCCAAGCTTCCCCGTCGCGGAGGATATTCCGTGACAAGTTGATCTAAACCTAGCCGGGAAAATCTCGGCTGGCACAACGAAAGTGGTTGCATTAGCCCCGAAATTCGCGAAGAAGAAAGTTAAGGAATAAAGCACAACAAATCCGATTCTGTTCTCTTTATGTGTCCAATGATCATAAGGAATAGCAAGTGCAAACATAAACACTGTCATAAAGAAAAATCCCATTAACTGAATAGTGAACCTTCCCATTCTATCAATGAATGCAACTGTGAACTAGTAACCAGGAACTGTACTGCATAATGCAATAAGTGTTTGCGCCTGCGATTCTATAAACTAAAACATTGTCATCCCTAGATCATCTCCAACCTTTTTGGTTCAGTCATCTCCCCTTTTCTAATTCAACGGTTGATTGATACATAAAAGTAAGGATAATAATAATAATAAAGAAGTGAGAGAAAAAAGTTAGTGAATGCCTGAGATTAAGGCAAGATGAATAACATGAGAGAATGAACATGAGAAGATCCAAATTGTTTCTTAGAAGCAAGATTTATACAACCGGATACTTTCATATCTTCTCTACATTGATTGCAATACAATGGAAGGAAACCAACAAATGGAGTGAAAAGGAAAGAATCATGATCAATGGTAACAATTTTGGAAGTCATGAAAGAATTAATTAACATGAATAAAAAGGTAATGAACAAAAAAACCTCAAAAAACAAAGAAACTAACAAATGACTTGATAAGTACTCAAGCTAAGAAGTTGGTCCAAATATTCAGAACCCAAATCTTCCAACACCAACACATTTTGTGAAACAATATTATTCTCCATTTCCCTTTCTACCCTTTTGGTCTTTTTGCAATTACTTGCTTTAGACTTTCTTTTCAAAGTGTGTTTCCTCTTGAGTGCTAAAACAGGAGAAGAACCATCTTTTTCCCAAGACTTGTTAATCACCATATCTTTCAATGATTCTCTCACAACATGTTCAGGAAAATTCAACACTGCCATTGATCCTCTTGTTGATAAAGCTGCTTGATCATAAGCTAAAGCTGCTGCTTCAGCTGTATCAAATGTACCAATCCAAACTCTAACACCATTTCTTGTTGAGTCTCTTATTTCGGCTGCGAATTTTCCCCAAGGTCTTCTCCTTACTCCTTTGTATGACTTCTTAGGTGATGATAATTGTACTAATTGTGTTGAATTGGATGAAACTTCTTGTGATTCATTGCTGATTTGAGAGTTTGAAGTGCTGGAATTGGAATAAGAGGTTGATGATTCTTTGAATATTTGTGCATTTTGGTTCAAGGGAAGAGTTTTGTTGTTGTCTTCATTGAAGCTAAAGAAATCTTCCCATGAAAAGGATTCTAATAAAGCTGATGTATTTGAAGATGAAGTGTTAAGGTTTTGGTATTGGAATTGGAAGAATGAAGAATCAAAATCCATGTCTTTTGTGAATCAAAAAAAATTAGACACCAAATTAAAGTGTTTTGTATTGTTTATTTTCTTAACTACTTTCTTTCTGTGTGTTTGGCTCCGTTATATACCCATTGTGAAAAAAGTGAGACATAAGACCAAACATTAACAGATAAATCAAACGATTTAGAAAAAAATAAAATAAAGTGATGTTGAACGATTTTGGTCAAACGGGGTGTCTTTGGTATCTATTTTTTATTAGTGTTGATTACACTTTTGAAGGTTGAATTGAACATAACCAAAATTCAGGAGTCATTCATATAATTCTAGAAGGCACGTAAAAGGTATTTTTTTACAGGGCTTTGATAAATTGGGGTTTAGAATGTCAAAATTGCGGTTGAGATAACAAAGTCATATGGTTTGAAACCAAGTTTGTTTATAAAAGAAAAATATAAGCAAATTTGATGGTTGGACTTTTTTAATCAAAAGTTGACGGCTAGATCGATAATGATGATATATATTAACTCATTTCACTCCCTTCTGTGTGAAAACGGTTATATAATCCAGTAATTTAAATAGTTATTTTACCACTTACTAGATTGTTACTATTCTTTTTCCCTAAAAAAAAATTGTTACTATTCTTTTAACAAAATGAGATATATTACGAACAACGAAATATCCTTAATAGCATAAAGTGTGTCAATAAAGATCTCAAGTATACAAGCGATCAAGTCATAAAGAAAGCAAAAATACAACAAATTAGTCAATGTTCAGACAAAGAAACGGGCTCGATAACCACATATGAAAATTTAGACGAATATTAATATTAGTAGTCTTCATCCACCAAAAGGAATGTAGCTTCACTTTATCTAGCAACTGACGGATAGGACTTTCGATGTTCTTAGATATTCGATTGTTCCTTTCATTCCACAAAACTCAAACGCAACAAAGCCAAAACAAGTTGCAAAAAGGAACGACGAGCTCTCAAACCACTTGAAGAATAAGTAAATTGAATAGCATGCTCCTGAAGATGAGACAGATCAGCCGTAGAAATGCCAAGCCAAGACCGTGCAAGGCCCCACAAAGAAGTGAAGCAAGGACAAGACAAAAACAGATGTTGAGTAGTCTCTAACCCTCCACACCCATTCACACATAACTGATTATCGTGAGAAATAATGTCCTGCACCATCAGATTATTCTTCATCAGTAACATGTTCTGATGGAGTCTCCAGGCTAAAATCAAAACCTTCAAGGGAACATGTTTATGCCAAATTAAATCTGTAATAACATCAGAGCTTGGGGCCTCCTGACTAGTAAGCATCCTCTACACACCCCTGACCAAGTAACTGCCAATAGGATCAAACCGCCACCACCATTGATCTCTAGAATTATACTGCAAAGAAATATCGTGAAGTAAAACTCTACACTACCCTAACAAATCCCCCTCCCATGCCCATAACCGACGACGCCACTGCCAAGCCTCCCTACCTTTCTCCCAACCTAAATCACATATTGCCGCCACCGAAATCGACTTATTCACAGCTAAGTCGAAAAGACGGCTATACTGCACACATAACGGAGAATCTCCCAACCACAAATCCTTCCATATATATTGACAATTAATTTTTCTTGTTAAAATAAAAATTAAACTAAAAAATGACCAACTGACAGTATATTGGAATATTTATAAAAAAAAACATATTATTCTATGATTCCCGTTAAAAAAACCAAATGAAATATCTTTAGTTAAAATTTAACCAAAGACTAATATCACAGTAAGATACTAAAACATTGCCTCTGGGAAATATATAACTAAATTTTATGTTATGTAATTTTTGCTTTAGTAAACTAAAATCTGCTAACATGTCATGAGTATGTACATGGATCAGGATTTGGTGCCGTAAAAAAGCACACAGTTTGGTGCTGTAATAAATCACAGTCGTTGATATCAGAACAGACAGTTCAGATTAAACATCAGCGTAACATAGTTAAATGATCTGAGCCGTTAATCTAAATCTGGTGGCCCTGATCTGTTACAGCATCCTGCTGTTACAGCAGGAAATCCAAATCTGCATGTACCTAGCCTTTATGTTGGTGGGATCACATGTGACGTGGGGCACACCGGCGGCTGATGTAACAGGTACTGCCTTTGAGCTAGTGTTACTTGAACATAAATATAAATGAAATATGTTTGGATACATTCATGTAAATAGAGCAAAATGAATAAGGAAAAACTTAGTCAAATAATTTAATTATTTTTTTGATTTATGTTTGTGACTATATAAGCATTTCTCCTATATTATTAGGAAAAACTTTCCCAACCAATCAAATTTTTATGTTGAAGTTCGACAGACAATTTTGTGAAGAAAAAAAAATTAAGTTCGACAAAAAGAACAAAAAAGATGTGCAGGGAGAACAAGAGCAATATTTACATGATTTATATTAGGGGAGCAATATTTATATAATTATACAACACATAAAATCCTACAATATAAATTCCTTGAAAAAAAATCCTACAATATAAAATAATCAGCGCATAGTCTTCCTAAGTTTAATTCAATTGATAAAGATATTGCATAATAGTCCTTGTGAGTTTAACTCAGTTGATATGGACAATGCATAATATATGCAAGATCTGTGCTTCAAACCCTAGCCACCACAAAAAAAAGAGATATTGCATAATATTTGCAAGAGCTGAGATTTGAACCTCTAATGCTACATTAAAATTTCATTCAACAAATGAATCAATCAGTTTTCGGGAGCTTAGCTCAGTTAACATAAACATTGTATAATACATGTAGGGGCCGGAG
>Ga0315914_1002090_pt1 | contig 30517 bp, 19 predicted proteins | sample MpolenodulesMG_FD_203920 | JGI IMG/M metagenome (GOLD analysis project Ga0315914, IMG submission 203920) | Medicago polymorpha root nodule microbial communities from Los Angeles, California, United States - elongated nodules | ecosystem: Host-associated > Plants > Roots > Nodule | place: USA...
CAAACTCGAAACTTAAAGGACCTATCTGAAACCTTAAAAACTTAAAGGACCTATCTGAAACAAACATGAAACTTAAAGGACCCAGGGAGGTATTTGACCTAAAATTTAAAGAAAAATATGACTTAAAAAATTTGTACCAAGTTAAGTAACCAAAAAGACTCCGTACATTGTAAAAAGAAACACAAATTGTACACGGTGGCAATCCGCAACTCAGAAAACCAACCAATCACAATCAATGACACGGATCGCAATCAATACGGTCGAATCTTCAAAGTCCACAAATCTCTCTCACACATATATAAACACTTCCTCTCTCACCAAATCTTCATCACTGTTTCTTCTTTCTTCGCCTAATCAATCAATCTTCTTCGCCTTTTCTCTTCTTTTTCGATTCAATGGCTCGTACGAAGCAAACCGCTCGCAAATCCACCGGCGGAAAGGCACCAAGGAAGCAACTCGCCACCAAAGCTGCAAGGAAATCAGCTCCAACCACCGGCGGAGTGAAGAAGCCTCATCGTTATCGTCCTGGAACCGTTGCTCTTCGTGAGATCCGTAAGTATCAGAAGAGTACCGAACTTTTGATCCGTAAGCTTCCATTCCAGCGTCTAGTTCGTGAAATTGCTCAGGATTTCAAAACGGATCTGAGATTTCAGAGTCATGCTGTTCTTGCACTTCAGGAAGCGGCTGAGGCTTATCTTGTGGGATTGTTTGAGGATACTAATTTGTGTGCTATTCATGCTAAGAGGGTGACGATTATGCCCAAGGATATTCAGCTTGCTCGTCGTATCCGTGGTGAACGTGCTTAGGGTTATGGATTAGTAGTATTTTGGAATGATTTAGGGTTTTTAGTTTCTTTTATGCATTTTTGTATAGTTCTGAATGAACCTAGGGGTTCATCTTAGGGTTTTGTTTTTGTGGACAATTTTGGTTTGTAATTGTTCAATTACAATTCAAACTATTGCAATTGCAATTATGTTTCTGTTCTTTGTAACTCCGTGGAACAGGGGACCATGTTTCTTGAACAGGTGCACCTCATAATAATGCTATTAATTTTTCTGAAATTAATATTTTACTAAAATGCTATTATATACTTTAAAAGTGTCTAATTTTGTGTTCAATGACAAATGAAGAAGCTGCTGCATCTTGAACATTGTTCACTTCATAACTTAACATTGAAAACAATGAAAATATTAATCATTGTTAACCGTTTAACACCTTGCTGCAGTCACTATTCTATTCACTATTTGACTATAAGGAATCAATTTCTTCAATAATGTTTGTAGCTACTGCATTAAGTCATCTCGATCATCGGATACAATATTCTATGATTCAGAATACTGACTTCGGCTAAACTAAAACTCAAAAATCTCAACTATCCAATCCTAAACAACGACTGAGATCATTGATTGCAGAGAATCCATTTTCCATTTTCATGATGCAAAACTATCAAAGCAAAACACAAACTTAATATACAACAGAGTGCAACCTGTAAGGACTAAAGATAGAAGAAAATTAATGACAACAGCTAGAAGAAACTAATTCCACATATTAAATATTATTCTTTCATCAAGTTCATCATACAGCAACATCATTTGAACAAAAGCATTTCCAAGTCCCAAACTCTATTTCTTGCCTATAGCAGCTCTCCACTTGATCTGAAGAGCTTTGGAAAGCTTAACAAGTCTCCCAGTTTCAGGTATAAGCCCCTTCACAGCAGGGTCAGAAGCAAATCTCTCTGCCCAGTTCACCAAATTAGGAGCCTTTTCTTCAACCAACACTTTCCTTTCATACTCATACTCAATCACACTAAGCCATCCCAAAAAGCTCCCAAATGCAATATCAAGATAACCAATCCTATCACCACCAAAAAAGGCCTTTCCTTTGCTGCATTTTTCAAAAGCTTCCTCCATATTCTCAACCACTTCTTCCAATACCTCAAAATATGGCTTCCTTTCATCCTCTCCTTCAACAGTAATTATGCTTTGCATAGGAGGAAACCACTATTCCATTTCCACACAAAATAATAGAATCAAAAAGTTAAACTTCATAAGACATGAATACGATGGTTTGGTTCTGAAAATTCTCAAATGTTCAGTTCAGTCATTTTTAAGACGATTTTTAGAAAGATTTTTGTTTGTCATTAGCACTATAGCTTTGTTTAGCCGTGTTTCGATAAATAACTTATTTAAAAGCTTATAGCGTAAGTGCTTACATCTAAGCTATTTTTTAAAGGACTTGTACATAAGCTATTTCAATAACAAAAGATGAAATAAAGTCAAAATATTTTCATATAAGCTGTCAATGTTTTTATAAACTATTATAGAGAGTTCATAGACAAGTCATAAGTTGTTTCCATAAGCTATTCAATACAGTCTCACAAGTACTTGTGTCATAAACTCAAATAAGTTGATCCAAAGAGGTCCAATTTTGACTAACAATTGATGCTTTTAATATCTCATGATCAAATAACTTTATTTTTTCATGATTCAGTTAGGCCTTTACTTTTTTATGTTACAATAATAAGCTCCAAACATAATCTTGAACTTCTAAATTAAATCAAATGAATTCATTTCCAACAAGAAAATAAAAACAAAAAAGCAAAGAAAAGCTACCTTTTGATCTATATAAGCAGCCCAGAATCTTGCATGTGCTCTATCATAAGCATCAGAAGGGAGAATAGAAGGAGCACTGGACCATGTTTCATCTATATATTCAACAATGATGAGAGACTCACAAATTGGTTTATCTTGGTGAATAAGCACTGGGACTTTACCATAAACAGGGTTGGATTGAAGAAGAATATCACTCTTGGGGTCAAAGGTTTCATTCTCTTCAAAATTTTCATATTCAAGGGATTTGATGTTAAGGGCAATCTTCACCCTTATCACATAAGGACTTGACCATTTGCCAATAAGCTTCACATCACTCTTTGCCATTGAAATTGGATATCTTTGAAGAATAACGGTGTTGATCAAAGTTTAAGAAATGGAAATTTCATTGCCTCAAAAAACAAATGGAAATTACATTACATTGTTTTTATCAAAATATCATTGTTTTTTTATTGGTTGACCCAAATATCATCATCGGTCAGAATCTTTTTGTAGTAACTAGTGACTTTATACCAGCAGACAAGACAAAGAAACAGACAAACAGTGTCCTTGTCAATGACATTGCTTGAAAACTTTTTATTTTTTCACTCTCCCTTCTATAAAAAAATCGATTGAAGTTTATTTTATTTTTTAACTTCCTTAGTCCTAAAAATTAAGTTAGCTTTCTTGATTTGTTTCCCTTTTCTATAATTTTAAAATTATTTATTATTTTAATTATTTTCTTTACAAATAAAGGAATAGGGTGGATGGAAAGGTAGCTTATTTCCTTCTTCCCCTCCCAGACACATTAAGATGAGAGCTCCTTATTCCACTCAATACTGAACATCAATTTTGGTATAACCAACAACAAACAAAGTCAAAGCATGAAAAAAATTCATTCTATTCTGTTTTGTACCATGTTTCTCTACATTATAAATTTACAAAACCACTACTTTTCTCCTACAGCAATTGCTGCAGTATATCCAACATTACTTAATATACATAGCATAAGCCATCTATTTGGCAGAATCAAAAGGGAACAAAAATAGATAAAAGGTTATAAACAATGAATGAATATGTGGAGGTCACAAAAACGTTGTCAGTACATATGAACGGACAGGCATATAAAAATCTGTGAGCATGATATGATTATAGAATATGTCATCTGTTGTTGCAACATAGTGGTTTTCCCTTGTGTTGCAATTTATCCCACATACATGTCATTTGTCTTGGAGATTGATAATGTGCAGTGAAGTAACCTTCAATGCACCCAAATTGGCAGAACTTGTAGCTGTGCACAATCTCAACTGGTCGTGAACTCTTGAATTGCTCTACCCACATTCCCATGCTCACATCCTCCATTTTAAATAACTGAAACACATTGAATTTCATTAGTAACGACGTTGCTGTTTGTCAACAGACACAAAGTATATGTACAAACTAGCAGACTTATGGATCCGTTTGGATTGACTTGTTTGAGTTAATCTGTTACCATAAACACTAGTGAGACAGTTTGGGAGAGTTTATGGAAACAACTTATGACATGTCCATAAGCTGTTTTCAGCTTATTTTCATAAACTCACCATGATAGCCTGTGAAAATTGCTTGACATAATTTTATTTTTTATTATAAAAATAGCTGATACATAAGCGTTTATTTGAAAAGCACTTAATTGAGCTGTCTATCTAAACCGAACCTAAAGATGAAACACAATATCCATGCAACACGAAAGGGGGAAATTAGCGGTAGAGAATAGAAAGCACAAGCAGGGACTGGTGTAATAAGCAAATATTCATTTGTGAACGTACTTTTAATTTGTGCTCCTCAAAGTTCGATACAATGAACTGAGCAATGTCTGATGAGATTATATAACCTGGACCATTAGCATAGGTAGGATACTCTTCTTCCGCCCATTCCTGAGAGTTAATAAACAAAGAATTAAAAACAATCAGAAAAGGAACATATGTACATTTTCTTGTAAAGAGTACATGATATCAAATTGACTGTCTCAAAGTTCCATGATAATGATTGTTGCAAATGGAACTTAAGCTCGCTGAAATGTTAGTCATATTACTTGAAACTCCTAAAGTCACGCTTGAAGAGAATACTATCTGATCAACTAAGAGCAGAATATTTAGGCCCCGTTTACTTTGTGAAAATCCCTTCTGTTTTCACTTTCTAAAATTATGTTGACTTATTGTGATAATATACTACTGTAGATAGAAGTCTAATGTAGTTTACAAGGGAGATAGAAGACTAATGTAGTAAATAATTGTGATAAAGAGAAGATGGTAGACAGAATAGAAAGAATGTATATTCAGAAATAATGAAAACAGTGTTTTGCCATTTTCAAAATTTATGAAAATGGTGAGAAAAATATTAGATCTATATTCTCGTTTATCAGTTGAAGTGAAAATGAAAACAGGACACATAGGAAGTAAATGGGCCCTTAAGATTTTTGTCATAATTTACTCAGAATTCCACAGCCAGCGGAACTTCCGCTAATGAGCTAGTAATTCAAATGCACACCTTATTTCAAATTATTTCATCAGCCAAATCATATGGGATTTCCGGAAAAAGATATCTAGGCAGTAGTCACCAAATATTCATATATTCGCACACAAAAATCCATGCTCAAAGTACCAGTAGATATCCATGATCAAATCACTAGAAACTTGTTTAAATACTCAAATGCAAACAGTAAAACTCTAAGGACTCTGGCAAAGTCATGGCCTTGACGTCAAACATGGACCAGACTAACAATTTGCAACTACACACAGTAAAAGAATTAGTAAAAGCAACTATTTTAATTTTAACTACATATCCCACATAACAACCAGTATTATAGAAATCTAACTAGTACATATTTAAGGCATGATAGTTGCAAAAAAGAAAAGAAAATCAATACCTCATATGTGACTGCCCATTTACCATGGCGAAGGGGCGTATGGTGGTAATTCATATTGCCAATGTAGAGACTTCTGCCAATTCCTACTTTTCTTACTTCACTGATGATAGAATCCAATCGAACAAACGTGTCATCATCACATTTCATGATATTCTTAGCAGCTACGGTACGAATCTGAATAACCAAGTTCAAAAGCAATCAGTAATATAGCAGAAATCCGAAGGCAGATGGAGGAAATAAAAATTTTAAAACACTAATCTGCCATTACTCACCCCATATTCAGCGATAGCTACAGTCTTCACCACAACAAGGTCATAATGATCCATATATGGGACTATAATAATATCACCAAAATAATCTGCTTCTTTCTTTATGTCCAAATTTATATCTTTCCTTACATGCTTTTACATGAGAAATAAGAATACAAAATAGTAAATAATGTTACCAACAAAAGAAAGTATTTGTCAATTTTATCATTACTGAGAGTAGGGAAGATGCATTAACTCTTACCAAAGCAACAAAGAATCGAGCTACAACATGTGAAGATTTGATTAGCTTATGTTGCATCCATGATTTTCTTACTGCCATTCGTTCGGCAAAATGGTTTCCAGCAGAAAGTATTCCAATGAAAAGCTCGACATTCACATCGAGAATAGGTGGAGCTTTCCATTGAGGAAGCAATTCGAGATGCATCTGTGGCGCAAAACTTGGATGTGATGTTGGTAACGAAGCAGCATATATAGAGTGCACATCAATATCCCCTTTTATAGATAGACCTGTAGCGTCCTCAAGAGAGAATCCCTGAGAATATAACATAAACGCTTTAGATATTTCTGCATTCAAAAAGTAAAAGGACACATGTCATGATGATTGTACGTACCGTGCGATAGGGAAAAGAGGTAACATGCTTTCCGTCCACACTAACATGGTAACCTTCCAAGCCAGCAGTTAAGGTGAGAACAAATAATCTGCCCTCTATAAAAGGGTATGGCCAATCAAAAGTGATCTTGTGTTTTCTCCCTATCAGTCTAGGTAACCACCATGTTGCCTTAGACTCTTCTGAATGACTATCATCATCACGGATCCACTTTTCACATTTTGACTGTCCATCAACTTTATAAAGCAAAAACAAAACAAAAAGTCGCAAAGATGAGCAATGTTGCTTAGAATAAACATGCTGGAGAGAAAAATGGATCAAAAACAAGGTACACGTTCAAAAAAGAGAATGATAATAAAATCATGTTTTTGTTTATGGAAATTCACAGATGAGCGCAGTAAGACCAGAGTGAACTCCACAATACAGGAACAATATACATGGACATGAAGGTCCAAAAAATCACAATGTATCTGCATTTATACGAAATTATAAGCGGTGGGGGAGAATGATTTCCCATTATTATTTATCACGAATGATTCAAAATGAACTTCCTTATCATGAATCATTTAACTGAGAGCCTAATGCATCTTTTTCACTTTGCAGTGTATTACAGTTCAATGCCATTAGAAAGCAAAGGTGAATTCTAGGGTTTCAACAATCACATCACAATTGCAATTTGACCACAGCATCAGCAACTTTATAATTGCAAATCAACATTTCCAACAATCACACAAGTTTACAATTACAATTGTTGCCACAATCGCAGCGACTTTCTACACCTTTTGTAACTGCAAAGTAAACCTCGATGTAAAACCAAAGGCCTACTTGGACTGACTAATTTGAATTTATCAACTAGCAATCTCACAAGTGTGTATACTAGTTGATAAGTTCAAGATAGCCTATGAAAACTGACATGTTCGTAAATTATTTTCAGCTTATTTTCATAAGCTCACCAGGATAGTTATAACTTATATGAAAACAGTTTTACTTTATATTATCTTTCGTAATATAAATAGCTTATACATAAGCACTTAATTAAACAATTGATCCAAACAGAACCCAAGTCAACAACAGCAACAACAAAACTCTAAACTTAAAATTAGAAAATGTTGAAATCAATTACCAGTATCTTCATCAGCCCTAGACTTCCATCCCTCACACCTAAGTGAAGAACCCCATTGCATTCTATAACAAGTATTCTGTTCAATCACCGGCTTCCCACTATAATCACCTTTCAACCTAGGATTAAAATGCAGTATCTTAGGTGGTTCCTCCTTATCAACTACCTTCAATCCTTGAAGCTCCATCATAAACTGTGACACCAACACCTTTTCATCTTCATCTTTCACAATAGTTATCTTAGGATCATCCTCCCAATGAGCTAATCGCGGCGTCCCAACAACAGTAACATGAGACCACAAAGTCAACCCACAAGGAATCATCATAATCCCTTTCTGGTTCCTTAATTCAGACCCAGATACCGAAATCGAATGCCGACACGAATCAGAAATATTCTCAGCAAATTTCACAGTTTCAACACTCTGAAACTGAATTTCTTCCCACATTCTCTTCCCTTTAACCCAAGCAACCTTAACAGCCTTTTGAATCTCAGAAAATTTGTCTTTTTCTAAACCAGATTCATTCAAATCACCTTCATTGAAATTCAAGGTGGAAAGTTTTTGCAACTCTTGCATTGGTTTTCTATGTAATGAACCTTGGTAAACACCAAAAGCTTCTTCTGAAGGAAAGTTCAAAGCTTTTCTATGATGGGTGTTTTGGTTTTCATTCACAAGCACAGAAGAAACTGAAACAAACTCAAAAGTTTTGATTTCAAAGGTTGTAAAGAGCAAATAAAAAAGCATAAGAACCATGAAAATATGAAGAGGTTTAGGTCTATTTGAAAAGAGTGAAAATGGGTTTAGTTTCACTTTCTTCATTGTTTCAAAAGATTACAACTTTTTTTCTTCTATGAATCAAATCAAAACTATATAACCTAACAGAGAAGAATAAAGAATAAAAATGAATGAGAATTTTTGTGTTATGGGTAATGTTCAATGAACCAGCTTTGGAAGCTTAGTCCTAAACTATAGAAGAATATGAATATCAATGATTGGGACCAGCTTGCACATTGTATAAACCACAACGGCAAAGTGACAGAGAAGGTTTGTGTTCTTGTGAAAAGAAAGTATGTGTTTTTCTTTACAAATTTGAATTTTTTTATCATATATCATTTGTCCTTAATCATAACACTATTTATAAAAAAAAAATTGTTTTTAAATATAAAATCATCTATATCATTTTTTCAACACACTAAAATTCACATCTCCTACTAAATCATGTGGGTCCCATATAAATTTGGTGGGTCTCATGTGAATTTCAACCAATCAAAAAGAGTGTGTTGAAAAATGTGTGTTAAAATGTGTGTTGCTGGCATTTCTCTTAATATTATTAATACTACATCCATCCCTATATCTAAACATAATTTTGACTAAAAATTTATCTCTTTAAAATTAGTAGATGTATTTATTATTTTTTCCTAAACATACCCCTAATTAATATTACTAATTTGTCTTGAAATATGAAAAGTCAAATTTAATACACATACAAACAAATGACAATTTGGTAATATTAACACAAAAATAGATACATTAATTGCACTAACGACTTTTCTTAAGAAATGTGAAAAATGCAAATGGTACTTACATACAGGGACAGGGACAGAGAGAGCATCTTGAAATATGAAAAATTAACTTTAAATATATTTATACACAAGGGACAATTTAGTAAAGGGAAATGTTAAATTTGTGTCATAAGGGCATAAGATAATAAACCAAAAGTTGAAATTAAATCTTGAAAATTGTGTATTTTTAATTTTGAAAGCTTAAAATTTTATCTTTTTAACTTATGTATTTATTGATTAATTTCATTTTTAACCTCTTAACTTGAGCTTTTAGGCACAAGTTAACATGGCTCAAGTTAAAACATACATGCATGTGTGATAAATTTAGTACTTCAACAACTTTTCTTAATATCCATGTTTTTTTTAAAACTAGTCTTATAAAAAGGGACGGAGAGAGTACTGAAATATGTTTATCATTAATAAAATTATTCATAATGCCTAATTTTTATGTGGAGAACAATCTACAAACCTATATCAATTGTGTAAGATCTATTTCAAATGACATTGTAATATAGTTAGGATGAATATCTTCAACCAAGTTTGAAATTATGATCTCATAATTATATATATAAATTTTAGATAATATTTCTAACAATATAAAAACTAATCAATTGTGTGTAAAATCTAACTCAACTGATTTAAGTATGTCACAACAAATATTATAAATTTAATTTGTATACTTCATCGATGTAAAATTTATTTACACATGTATCAAATAAAATCACATCATGTTGATATTTGTGAAAATGTTTTATAAATTAATCTATAAAAACGGTATTATGGAATGATTTGATTAGACAAACATGCAAAATAGTTTTATATTGTACTTCAATCACTTATATAAGTAAGTAAAAAGTCATTTTTCAGGTTAATTGAATAATTGATACATATGATAATATAAACTAAATACATTAATTATTTATTAGGCCTAAAAATTGATTTTTTTTATAATAATGTTTGGAGAAAATAAATATATAGATATTAATCTTTTAAATTATTATTATTTTGACTAAGCATTTTATGAAAGTAGATCCATTAAAGCCATAAAAGGTTTTTTTTTTACAAAAAAGTCATAAAAGGTTTTGTGCATAGGAAATGGAGTGGATTCACCAAAAGTGACATATTTGAATTGCAACCGACAAAATGTTTATGCTTATTTTTTTTGAATTAAAAATGTTTATACTTTGTTATTATCTCGAATATAACTGAAAGAAATTTATGTAAGACTAAAAAAAATCAACTAAATTGCTCATGAGGATCCGTTATCAGTTTCAAAGATATGATTTTTGTTTTTGTTTTCAATTTCATAAGAAGAGAATATGATATAACTAATAAATTAATAAAGTATTGCGGTGAAGTTGTCTTTTAAGCTGGTGGCACACCTCAAGATCATCGTAAGACAGGTGGTCATGAATGGCACACCTCATACTTTTCAGCCTCCAGCTCCACCTTGGGTCGGTGCTAACTTGTTTATTCTTTCTCAAGCAACGTTTAGCTTTTCATCATTAATTAATTCATTTGATAAAAAATTATTAATTAATTAACATAATAGTACTATATATTTAATTGTGTTTGTTGAGTGTACTATGGAAAGCAATATTTTTTTTAGGGTACTATCGAAAGTATTTGTCAACTGTCATTTTGATAATTTTTTGGTTAGAAGAATTTAAGGCAAAGGAATGGCATGAAGATTCGTAGTCCCGTAGATAAAAGGATATTAAACTATCTACGAAAGGGTTTATGTGATCTTAACTCAGTTTATAGAGACATCATATCTATATATAAAAGTTGATGTTCGTACTCCGAATATTTACTTATTCACCTTTAAAAAATGAATTTCAAGATGTTAGACTATTTAACAAAAAAGAATATTAATAAAGGAGTTGAGATCTTCTCCGATTATAACATTGTCTAGTTTACCGTTTGCCTTCATATATGTAAGCCAAATGTCACATAAAAGTTCAACTGTCGGGATTAAAAATCAGGATTTATGTTCAATAAGTTTTTGGTTGATATAAAAAATTTCAAATTTCGTTTTTAGTCACCCTAAATTTTTTCTTCGATTCTTCGTCCTCTAAATATTTTTCGTCATCACTATTAATTCATGCATCTAAGTTAGATTATATGCACCCTTTATATTCTTCAGTCACTTTGATCACAAGCATAACGTTGTTGAAACTCTTGTTTTAGGCCTAAAAAAAATAATGTTTTTCTCTAAAGTAAAACAATAACCACTATTAACATATAGAGAAATTAATGTGATGCAAACATCAATGTTAGTTCTGCACTTCAAAATAACTTCATGCTTAATGATGCAACAAACCAATGTTAGTATTGCACTTTAAAAATTATTGAAAGTTCCTAATGAGCTAATGTATTGTTACGTAGAAGAATAAAGTTACACATTAAGATTGCATTATATTTCTTTAAGTCTCAAAGTTTTATTGTGTTTTAAGATATTCATCTAAACAAATATCATATTGGAAAACAAAAAAACATGTTAAACATCTCTATATTATGAGACATACTTTAGATAAAATAACTATTGGAAAAGTTACTTAGTTTTTTTCTTCTCTTTTTTTAGTACACTTGAAACACACATTATTGTAAACTAGTCTAGTTTACATATCATTAAATACTCAAACGGTTTTTCTTCGATGTAGTAGAAACAAATAAGTTTGTATGGGTTGTTTTATCTTAAGAAAAGTGATATATTCCACAACTCAATTCAGCAATATCTTTAGTGGCTGAAAATTCTTTTTCTAAATCCAAAAACAACATGTGTTTCGTCATACATAACATATGTGTCTTAGAAATGCACCTTCAACTTTAGACCCTTCCCCAACTCTATAGAGCATATGATCTTTATGCGAGCCACTTTATACATGAAGTGAGTAGAACTTTGAATATGTGGCAAAATTTGTTTAACGACAAATAAATAAGGTCGTTCATGCTTTTACTAATATGACTATCCCCCCCTCCCCCCAAAATTTTTTCTTTATTTTCAACATTTTTTATTAATGAAATAGTAAAATGGGTTGAATTTGCTTGGAAAAAAAAACCAATTATATACTCTGCTTCTAGCGACAGAGCCAGAATAATGCAGAAATCAAGAAAAGAAAGATTAAGCCAAACTTTATATCTCTAACAAGAAATTTGGATCTACCATCATAACTATCATTAACTTGATCTATTTGAATACTCCTTAACCAATGCTGCAAAAATTGAAGGTCTTTCAAGCAAACGTGATGGCTTATCATATTCCTTTGCAAAACCTGCCAAAAACATCAAATGCACCAGATTAGTTCATTATTTTACAAATATAAAAGGGGAATTAGTCATTTAGTCCCTCAATAGGAAATGAGTAGTCACTTTAATCCCTGAATGCAGAGAAATTGCAAAACAGTCCCTGAGTGTAGACTCTGTTGGTCAATTTCAGGGACTAAAGTGACTAATGGAGTCTACATTCAGGGACTGAATTGACTAACGAAGTCTGCATTCAGAGACTAAATTAACTAACAAAGTCTACATTCAGGGACTATTTTGCAATTTATATGCATTCAGGGACTAAAATGACGACTCCTTTCCTATTCAGGGACTAAAGTGACTAATCTCCCCTGTTGGTCATTATTAAAACAATAATTGCACTATTAAAAGGCTTACACATTTGTTTGTTTTTTTTTTTCAAATGGTATTACGTGTAAGGATAAAAAACTTTGAGAAAGCACTATTACATTTTCTTAAATATTTTTCATATAATGTTTCACTTTAAATCCATTTTTGTGGTTATAACAAATTTTAACAAAATTTTGAGTTTGATGGAACCAATTTATTAAACTTTTTATTAATGTGTACTACCGACATTTCAGATTAAGGGCGTGTCGGTGTCAAACACTAACGTGACATATATAATACATTCAATTACTTGAAATTTTTTAAATTATGTAAATGTGTTTGTGGTTTATGGTCTATATGTGTTCATGAGAAAATAACAATAATAAATCATGAACCACAAACACATTTACATAATTGAAAAACCTTTGTTAATAACAATAATATTATATAGATGCATAATTAACATAAACATACCTGCATCTATGACCAAAACCTTGTCACAATCCATAACTGTAGGTATTCTGTGAGCAATGCTAACAATTGTACGATCTGCAAAGTCCTCTCTAATGATCTTTTGTACAAGAACATCAGTTTGTGAATCAACTGATGCTGTTGCTTCATCCATGAATAATATTTTGCTACGTTTGAGCATGATTCTTCCTAAGCATAGAAGTTGTCTTTGTCCCACACTCCAATTATCTCCACCATCAACCACTAACAAAATAGTATAATAAAAAACATGTTATTATTCATATTTTCTTATTACATTGAATTAAACTGTTTCAGTCCTCCTAACTTATTTGCATATAAAAAAATATTAAAAAATTGAGATTTATGAGAAGAGTTTAGGTGATCACCTGAAGCCTCAAGTTTCTCAGGCTTTGCAGCCACCACTTCTTTCAATTGGCACCGCTCAAGACTCTGCAGTAATAAAAATATTAACTCAATTTCATTGAAGTTTGAGTAAAATCTAACTAAAATTATTTCAATCAATATATGAACTTGGATTCTAACACCGTAAGTATTTTAAGAGGAGTGATATTAGTACAATCAATTTTGTACAACTCTTGTGACAACTACTTTTCTCATTTTTTTATTGGACAAAAACAATAGAGAAAGAAAGAGGAAAAGAGAATAATAACATATATGTGTAAGAGAGATGATTGTTTTCAAAAGTTGTCAAAAAATAATGTAAAAATATCATTTCTCGTATTTTAATAGTTAATGAAAATAGTTTATAATATTTTCATAGATTATTTTCAATTTATTTTCATTAGCTCTGGATGACACCTTAAACAAGACTTACATTGGTTGTGCCTTTATTTCATCTTCAATTATAAAAGAAACTTATGTATGAGAAGCACTTATGTAAGTTATCAATCCAAACACCTCTTTTAATGTCTCGTAAACTTAGGACTAATTGTGTTTAATACATGATTTTCAATTAAACAAAAAAAAAACAAGCAAATGCAATATATACAAACCTTCCAAATTTCTTCTTCTGAATACAATCCAAGAGGATCAATGTTGGTTCTTACTGTTCCTTGAAAGAGGACTGGCTCTTGTGGAATAATTCCAAAACGTGACCTCAAATCATGAAGACCAACGTTGGAAATGTCAATACCATCAATCATTATTTTCCCAGCTGAAGGTTCAATCAACCTAAATAACACTTGAATGAGTGTTGATTTTCCACTTCCTGTACGACCAACAACACCAACTTTTTCTCCACCTTCAATTGTCAGAGAAACTCCCTTAAGAACTAGAGGAGTATTTGGCCTGTACCTAACCTGATCACATCATTTAATAACCAAAAGTATTAAATATGTACAAGTTACTGAGTATTAAAAAATGTGTTGCTAGCCTTAGTTTTTATTTTTTCCATGTGGCATACCCTAACTTTAGTAATTTTGGAGCTTTCACCGGTTAATAGACTTTTACCCCATGTCATATATGCGTTTACCCTTTGTAAAAAAAAAGTTTGGAGATCTTCCCCTGTAATTTAAAGATTCTTTGATTTTGGACCCTTAGTGCATATGAATGTGCATTTTCACTCATATAGCAGGGGTAAACCAAATTTCGCTTATATGGCAGGGAGTAAAAGACTATTAACCCATGAATTTCTGCACAATTATATGCACTCGGGGTTCAAAATCAAATAATCTTTAAATTAGAGAGGGTCTCCAAACTTTTGTTTTACAGTGGGGTAAACCAAATGTTGCCTATATGAAAGGCGGTAAAAACCTATTAACCCAACATATATGTACTTGGTCTTTGTGATTACAATATATACCTGTAAATTATTTAACTCTATTGTGCCATGACTAGGCCAATTTTGAGGAGGAGACGTGTCAACAATTTTCCAAGGAGCTTCTGATGGGAGATTCGTAAACTGCTTTATCCTTTCAACTGAAACCATTTTGTTCTCAACATTACAACTCATAGTTATGGAGAATGACAAGAGACCACTCAAAGCCAAGCCATAGGATAAAGTCAAACCAACAAATTCTGCAAAACCAAAAGAAATGTACTAGTAAGAAAGAAATGTACTTCATATCCCAAATGACCACTAGCCTAATTTTCATATAAAAACTCAAAAGACCTAACATGTATGAAAAGCTAATTTTCATATCCCAAATGCAATTCTCAACAATATGAAAAGAAGATGAAAGGGATTGTACCTGACTTAACAATAGCACTTGGCAAAAGGATCATAAAAAGGGTGGAAACACAAAGGAAAACAACTCCCGTATAGTCTACGCGAAAACCAAGCCATTCATTTGCACCATTGTTATGGAAATCCATTCTTAGACTTGAATTCACCCTGTCAATATTTTGCTGACAAAATGCATTCTGCTTTCTTAATCCACGGATCGTCATAACACCAGAAATGGTCTCTGAAAAGTGATGAATCACTGGAGCTTTTGTGATTGAATCAAGGCGAGTCAATTCCCTAGAAGTTGCAAGATAATATTTCTGTACCACCAGAACAAAGTAAGTGTCAAAATGCACTATCTATAGATTGTTTGAGAATGCATTCTAAACTTTTTTTAGCTTTTCCATAACCTCTACATGATATCCTATGGAAAAAGCTTGTAGTTTAGATGCCAACAGTTTGACTTTCTTTTATCTTTTGTTAGAAAAATAGTTACTTTCTAAATAACTCAGTTTTCGGGCCAAACTCAATTTTACAAAAATAACCTTATAACGAATGCGAGCACGCAAAACCCTTCATACTCATATCCTACAATTTCCTGTACTGTTACCATATTGTATCACTGAAAATATAAACAGGAGTAGGTGTCATACCCTATACCAGTTGTTGAGCCAAAACAGTGGAATTATGAGGAAGATAGTCTCCCAAGAATTCAGGCATGTGACAGTGGCGATACTGAATAGGTTTAAGTATGCTATCAATACGAAGTTTACAAACATTGGAATTGAGATATCCACCCAGAGTATATCAGTAGATACCTAAACAATTCACAAAAAGTGCAGAGTTAGCAAACCCAAACACTAAATATAAAATTAAGATGTTTATGTTTATAATGAATATCATGTATATTTGAACAACCGAAAGTTAAGAAAGTTCAAAACCGTGGTTAATTATGTTCAAAAAATGGTTAATGAGTTATGCCACTCGTGTTATACTCATTAACGATATACTGAACCACATATTTGAACAACATTAACCATCCGAGTTTTGTTCCCAAAATATCATTTCTTATTCAAAGAATGGGATAGTTTATGTTAGGTTGTTTATTAAAGCATGAACACAAACATTAAAAGAAATTTTGAATGAAAACTCACACGACTCAAAATTCTGCCAGAAGGAGTAGTGTCAAAGAATGACATTGGTGCATGAAGGATACATTGAAGCATTCCAATGAAGAAGCTTTGAGATGTCTTTAAACCCAAATATGTAAACAAGAAACCTCTTACCATAACAACTATGCATGCAACAATAGCTATAACAGCATAGACAATAATGAATGTAGAAGAAGGAATGCCAGAATCATCTGCAGTTGCAAATGCTAGCCAATAATCACCAGCCAAAAATGACAAAACCCAAGCCACCGACATTGCTATCACGAGTGCTATTCCCCACCATCCATATGCTTCTGTGAAATAATGTTTGTATACTTTAAAGTTCACTTGTCCAGTTTCTCTTTCCTCGTCCTCAATAAGCTTTGCCGCGGTTTTTTCAGACTTAGATTGACCTTGAGAAGAAGACTGATTTTCACCGTTGCTTTCTTTTTCTTTCGATGCAATGCGAGTTAGTTTTTGAGATTGAGCTGAATCATTACCAGTTTCATCACTTGTTTCTGCTATCATCATTGAGGATTCATGAGCTGCCAGGAGTGCACCAAAATCTAGACCTGCTTTGAGAAGTTCATCATACTTTCCACTTTGCACTACTCTCCCTTCACGCATCACCTTTAAAGTTGGTGTCAAAATGTCAGAATAGCTAGCCCGGTTCAAAATGTTAAAATTAGTAATTAGCTGGCTTTATAGGAGCCAAATCCAACAGAGAAGTAGGAGAAATTATGTATATGTATATAAATAATGCAATTTGTTTTTTGGTGAATGCATGATAAAATACATGCTATAACCTTTGAACAAGACCTACTACATCAAGAGTAATAACTTGGGAGAAATTGAATTGAGCCATTATTTACAGAAAAAATCATTTTAGGTACTTGTTGTGAGCTTATACATACCATTATAGAGTCAACATTATGCAAGAAATCAACTTGGTGTGTTACAAGTAAAACTGTCTTATCTTTGAGAGCTCCCATGATACATTCCTGCAAAAAGGTTGAGAATCGGTTGTTATTTGTATTAGAAATTTAAAACTGACAATTCATTTATAATGGAAACAAATTCATTATATCATAAAAACTAGGAATTTTCGCTTTGTTCTTACTTTAAAAATAAATGATCCTGTCTGAGCATCAACAGCACTGAATATATCATCAAGGAGATAGATGTCAGTGTCCTGATATACAGCTCTAGCAAGTTGCACGCGTTGTTTCTGGCCTCCGCTGAGGTTAATACCACGCTCTCCAATCTCGGTTCTGTCACCATCTTCCATCATTTCAAGATCCTTTTCAAGGCAGCACACCCTTAAAGCTTCCCTGTACTTGTCCATGTTCATTGGTAAACCAAACAATATGTTTTCTTTGATGGTTGCATTCTGAATCCATGATGTTTGTGCCACATACGCTGTTGTTCCACAAACTCTGACCTGAATGATTTTACAAGTAAATTTTCACAGAACAACATTCACAGAATCACAAATAAAAGGCAAAGGGCAACCCGGTGCACTAAAGCTCCCACATACGCAGGGTCCGGGAAGGGGTCCCACCATTATTGGTGTATTGTACGCAGCCTTACCTTGTTTTTTTACACAAGAGGCTGTTTCCAGGACTTGAACCCGTGACCTTTCAGTCACATGACAACAACTTTACCAGTTGCGCCAAGGTTACCCCTCAGCGGAGGCCAAGGTTAAACAACGCGTTCTTTTTCTTTGCAAGAAGAAGCAAACAAATGGAAGTGCAAAATAAAAAGAAGAGCCTACATGAATCCAAATCAAGCATATATACCTTTCCTGAAATCTTGAACATTTCTCCCAACACAGAAGCCAATAATGAAGACTTGCCTGAACCAACAGTTCCTACAACAGCAGCACAATCCCCTTTCTTAATTACTAACTCTTCAACTCTCAGAGCGTCATTGTCATCGTTATCATCCCATGAGAATTTCCCATCTTTTATCTCCACGGCTACATCACCATCACAATTCTCCTCTCGTTGCACTGCATTCTCATCCATTTCCTTACTCATCATGAACTCATCCAACCTCCCTAAAGATATTGTTGCTTGAGAAATCATGATAAGAGCCTGAGGAAAGGTTCTCAAAGGCTCTTGAAGTATCTTGATAATTGAAGTTATTGTGAAAACAATGCCAGAATTCAAAGGAAATCCAATAAAAGTTGCAGTTGCAAAGGTAAGAACAGTTACAGTTAATGGGGCAGCAGACAAAACTCCAAAGTTAACAGCAAAATAGTACATGAATTTCCCAATCCATCCATGCTCAGATTCACGAAACTGTCTAATTTTGTTACCGAAATAATCTTCCCAAGCTTGAAACTTAATCACACGCATGTTGTTAAGCAACTCATTTGTCGCCTTCATCCTCAAATCGCGGCTTGTCATCATGTGAAACTGAAAGTTGTTACTACTCTTGGTTCGATATAGCGCGAAAAGAAACACTATGCTAGTTCCAAGCAATGCTGCAATTGCCGATACACCAACATAGCTATACACAAGAGCCAATGCAGTAGCAACTTGCAATGGCATCAACCATATAGGGTGAAGCTGCATCATCATATCTGAGAGTTGTTGAGCATCAACAGCCATGTGATTCACTATCTGTCCTGTTCCATGAGCTTGTCTTGAAGAACTTGACAACCTTAGACCCTTTTTGTAAACGGAAGTGATTATGCTCGAACGAATAAGCATGCCGATTTTCTGCGAGTGGAAGTTGTATTGATGAACACTTAGTACTTCAACTGATTTGGCTGCAAAAAGGATCAATATCAAAACAACACCTTCACTAGTAGTACTATCTTTCCTTGATGAAAAATCAACAAAACTCTGAATCAACAATGGACCAACATACATAACACAAAGCCTAATGATTGCAAGGAAGCCAGTGAAAGCTATGTGTTTCCAAAAACACCTAAATAAGGCTACTATAACTGGATGCTTACTGCTTTCCTCTGGTTTTGGCCAATTGTTTAGAAAATATTCTGACATTTTTTCTGCTCTAAATTCAAGAGGAAGTGAAGGAACATCTTCTAGTTTAAGGGGTATTTTGGAACCTTTATTGATCAAAGGGTTCATCCAAAACCAACCTGTTTTGGACAAAATTGAAGAACCAGCATAAGGACTCAAATTTCCATCAGTCGGAACCGATGTATATGTCGCTACTACATCGGATATTCTTATCACATGAATCCCTGATGACCCTTTAATGGATATGACAAAAAAGAACACTGATAATGGAAGATTAACCAAAGAGAATATGTCATCTATTCTCAAACTAAGTTCCAATTTTTCCTCACTGGCATTTACAATTCGGAAAACAGCTGAAATAGCAAACAAAGAAGCAATCACAAAGTTTGCTATCCAATAGATTCTTAGTGATAAAGGGTGTTTGGAAGATTTGTACTTTTTCTCATGTAACATTAGAATCACTATCACTATGTTGATTACTGCTTGAAACAACCGAGAAGGTGCTTCTATTTGTTTCCATGAAGAAAGGTTATTGGTTTGAGTAAAAGCCAAGACTCCTAGAACAGTGTATGTTATAGCCAAAAGAATAGTTACCAACAAGGGTAGTTTGAACCAAACAGTAACTCTATAGTCAGAATCTTTCTCTTTCAGAAGTGGTTTTGTGATTGAAGAGTTATTGTTGGAATTTGAGTTGATTCTTGAATAGAGTTTGTGAGCTGCAAAAGCTAAGAGGAAGAGCAAAAACACAGAATCAAGAGCAGAAAGGAGAAGTCTTTGAGGACATGGAGATAGGAAAAGAAAGGTTAACCATTGAAGTATGAGTTGTGGTGTAGAGGAAGATGAATCTATAGGTAAAAGGGTGCATGAAGGAGAAGTTAGCCATGAAGAAAAAGACATGGCTAAAAGTTCATGTGATGAGAATTGTTAAGGTTTCATCATATATGTTATGTTATGTTAGAAAATATATAACAAGTTTGATACATGAAGGGAGCATGCAACTGAATTTGTGTTTTGTGATATGAACAAGAACTTTTGTGTGAACGGTATCCTCTGCTACCAACCAGTTAGGTACATTTTTTTTTTTTTTGAACCAACGTCACTATTCCCTTGAGTCGGGTACGATTGTAATAGATGGTAAAATTCTTCCTCAAGAGGTGTAATACGCATGTATGTCTGTAACTGAATTCGAACCCAAAACCTGAGTTTAAGTTGGAAAAGATCAATTATCGCTTCATCCAAGTTCTCTTGGGTTTTGCTTTGCGGTAAGAACAATTTAACATCAAATCCTAAACTTTATTGTTGATTGTTTATTATATTTTTGTGTTAGTCATTTTGTTTCTTGCGAAAGGGATTTGATATCCTTCCTTTGAGAGATTAGTTAAACAAATTGTTCCATCTAACTCTTTTAAATGATGCTCATTACTCAATCACTAGATTATAGTTGACGGTTTATAGAACATAGAGATTTACTTTTTGTTGAATATCTGTAATTAATTTTTTTTGGGAAAAAGCATGTAATAAGTTTTTGGTGGAAATTTTGTCAAAAATAATTACATGTCTCGAATGTCTCGGGAGTACTAGTTAACATAATTAATAAATATTATACCAAAAGAAAAACATAATCAATAAATAATAACCTTCATTCCTAAATATAGGATCATTTTGTCAAAATCATAGAAATTAAGAAAGTTAATGGTAGTATTAAATTTGTTTATAATTATTATTGTTTTTACACGTTTATCCTTAAGAGAGATAGTAGTTAGTTTATGTTTTCAGCATATTATTTATTGTTTATTAAAGAATAAAATGAAAAATAAATAACAGTATTTTGTTAAAAAAATAATTAATATAATTGAAAATACCAAATGATTTTATACGACAAAAAAATTTCAAAAAAAAGTCTTATAATTATTGACGGAACAGCAGCAATGGTTTTCACAACCAAACACACCATAAGGGTTGAACGGTTCAATTAGTTTAAATTAAAGATGAAAAGAGTTCTTGGAAGGAGTTCTTAAAAATGAATTCTTGTAAAGAGAAAAACTTTCTTTTGTTTGTGATAGCCGCGTATCCACGTAGTGAATCTGACATGAAATCACGAGTTTTGTAACAGGTCAAAATATAATAAATGTTCATCATGGAGGTATTGAATTGTCCAGGTCTACATTAATTGCAAACACCTTTTATAAAAAAGAGTTAGGTTAACCTGTGTGCGCCCTTAGGACAGAAGTTAATGATCTAAAAGAAGAATTAAAACATATGCTTTGTATTAAAAAAAAATAAGTTTTTATACTTTTAAGATATTGAATGCACGATTTTCAAAATTAAATTTATCATTTGATTTCTAAACTTGTATCTTGAGGACAAAAGTTAACATTTCCTATAAAAATAATATCTCGCAAATATAGTATTTTAAGGGTACTATTTAAATATACTCAATTAAAAAATTGTGGGTCATGCTAAGTTAAGTTAAGGAAATAAGAAATAAATCTTGTAAGCAAAAATGAGTAATTATAAGTTGATGTATTTTATATAAATTTTAAATCAAATACATTAACTTTTGTTGACTAATTTTTATTTAATTTTTTGGACAAATGAAGTATAAATTATTAAACTTTTATAACATTGAATACACAAGTTCTAAGAAAAAAAACTTATATTTTTTTAACTTTTTAATTTGTGCCTTGAGGGCTTAAGCGACAAGTTAGCATTTCAGATACATTGAATGTACAAGTTTATCTAAAAACCTACTATTTAAATTTAGTATCCTTAATAAGGGAGCATTTTGTAAAAAATATTGTCCTAAAACAAGTGACTCTTTTCAACGAAATATTAATTACTTTTTTTCAATTATAACTCTAATTAATACTACTTGCATTACTCCTAATTCAATATATTCTACTTTACATTTTCTCTCTTATTCACTAATACATTTTTATTAATAAATATAAAATGAGCAAAAGACTCATTTAAATTAGGATGGAGGGAGTAATAAAAATTAATTGCAGTCTAGGGACAGAGCTAAGTACTTTGCAAAAGGGGTGGTCGCCACCCCACAACCATGTCACACAAATTACCCCTATATGTTATAAAAGAAATGATATTTGTAAAAATATGGTTGTCTATTTAGCTGTCAAGCAAATATATATTCAAATAACACAACTCAACTAGGAATTAATATAAAAGTATTCACACGCTTGATAAAAGTATAATAACAATAGGGTAAGAGTATCATTTTATAATAATTTAATAATAGTGTAATAATCGTCGTTTTATTTTTGCCATCCTCGACATTTTTTTTCTGGCTCCGTCCTTTTTCATAGTATCTTTTTTGAGGAATAATATCATTTAGTCTAAGACAAATTCGCCAACATTTCAAGGAGTGGGGCCTAAATTTGTTGCCAAAAGTTTTTTTTCCTTCTAGAAGAGTACTAAGATGAGAATTAATATCAAGGTTAGCAGTGTTTTACCCCCTGTAATATATATTATTTTTAGGTTTGTTCTCTGTAAAAAATTTGTTTTTGTTTTCGTCTTTGAAAAAAAAAATGTTTTAAAATACCCCCTAATAGGTCATTCAAAGACCAAAATTTATGGGAAAAAAAAATCTGAAAATAGCCTATTAAGGGGTATTCTGGAAAGAAAAAAAATTACAAAGATGAAAACCAATTTTTTTAATAGGGAATAAACCTGAAAATGACCTATATTACATGGGGGTAAAACACTATTAACCGTAATATCAGTTTATCATGTACCAACAAAAGGAATTTTAATTTATCAAAGTGGCCCAAACTCTTGATTCCAAAGTATTCGAGAGCATCTTATTAAAAAAAATATTCAACATCATTTTGATAAGATAGTAAAAGATCTCTTTTGATTCAATCAATGGTCTTTGTTTTGGATTGGGTAGAAGTCTAAATTGTTGGCCAAATACTAGAAGGCTCATTAAACTATAATCCTCGTCGCTCATAGTAGCACAATAGACATCATGTGCGCCTCGTCACACATGAGCGCTCCTCGTCACATCCTGACTGCTATATCAATATCTTCAAAGTCTCTGAATATATAGGCGTGGTTGCACCACGTTCAAGGTAGGATCACAATTTACCACATTTTCACATATTTTTATCCTCTCAGTCTCATACTAACTTGAGCGTCGGAGTGCTAATATCTTTTGCAGGTTTCTTTCTTATCCTCCACCATATTGAAGAATAGTTTCCTCCGCATTAGAATCTTCTCTCATTCACGTTTGTCTCTTCCTTGCACGAGCATTCTCACCGACACATCTTTAGGTTAATACATTGTTGTAAACGTTTCCTATTATGTCCTCAATGGTCGGTTCTAATCCATCTCATTATAGAAAAACCACCATGGATGGCTGGATCGATGTTATGTGATTCAAACTCTCCAGAATCGCGCTAACATCGTCCCAATTGTCAAAGATAACATCAACGCCACTTCTTCTCAAACACGAAAAGAATGTGTTGTATCGACCATCATTCTTTCCTCTATATGTTAAGATAACACCATGAGAATGTTAAAGTTTCAGCAGCTGATCACCGTCAAGAATGGCCTAGGATAACTCATCAAACACTGATTTTGCAGTAGTTCATTCCAAGAAACGAACATCATCAAGTTTGTCCATGTTTCCTCCCAATGTCATTCGTGCCAAGAAATAAACAACTCCAAGTATGTCCTCCAGTTGTGCCTGCCTTCGAGCATCCTTAGGTTTGTCTAATTATGGTTCTTACGTCGTTCATGCTTCAAAGCAATCAACCTTAGGTTCGTCTTAAAAGGTGGATGAGGGAGAAGTTAGCCATGGAGAAGAAGACACGGTTAACAGTAATTGTCTTACTCCTTGTACTTGCAAAGTACAATAGTCGTAATTAGGGTTTTTATTGTATTGGTCATGTCTTGAGAAGACTCTCAAGGGTTGTATTTATAGCCCTCCATGGGCCTGATTTGTGATTACTTAGGCTGTAAGTAACATGGGTATTTAGATACTTAGGCGCGTTCTAGAGGTATTTAGATACTTTGAAAAACCTCATTTTTTAAATTGATTTGAAAGAAACCCAATTAAGTGTGAATTCTTTGTTAAAAATCAACATCACTGAAAGTGGTTCTAAGAATCAATCTTTTTAATCATGCAATTGAATAAATCTTGCATTGTTTGCATTTATTTGTTAATAATTCAATATTGCTTAAATAAGTTTTAATAAGCTAAGTGTTTATCCAAACAAGTTAATATTTATTTTTTGGTTAAATTAAGGTATAAAAAAAGTTCAATTTGTTTAGTGTTAAATAATACAACATCGGATAAGAGATGAGCTGACTATATGTTTATAAGTGAGAGAAAATTCTCGCCTCACAAACTGATTTTGTAGGTTATGTAAGACCCAACCACGATTTCTAATATGATATCATAACATCTTCTAAGATCCATTGATCATCAACCATTTATATCCACGCTCTAGATGTTCAATCTTGAACGTAATGAGATGTGTTAAATAATCCAAGATCAAATAAGATATGATATGATAGTGTATATATAAGTGGGGATAATCCTTGTCTGGCATATCAATGATGAAACTAAGTAACTAAGTAGATAACACAAGAAGAATGTCGATTCAATTTCAAAAATGAAGAAAGTCAAACAAAAAAGTTGCCACATCAATAAAGCTAGCTGACCCTCTTTGCAGTTTACACTCGCGCACCAGTATTTGGTGCATACCTGAACCCTCGGGGGATTCCAACCACTAAACAATGAGATATGAGTTTAATGGTAGTGGATTGACGGTCCAAAAAAAACTTTGCACATACAACCAATCAAAACATTTAGAATCGCCACATCAAATAATGTTTTTAATTTATGTAGCAATTTGAAATGTTTTGATTGATTGTATGTGCAAAGTTGTTTTGAACCGTCAACCTACCACTATTAAATTCATAGGATATTTGGTTCTTGGTGCCAATTTCAAGATTTGAGAGTCTAAGAGCGTGTGACTCTGCCCATACAAACAATAGGATGACAACTTGTTAATAGGAAAAAGAGGATTGAAAAGACCCTTGTTTAAAGATATGAACAAGGGAAATACTATGGAAATACTATTTTGTTTCTTTAGAATACCCTTGTTTAACTTAAGCCGGTTTCCTTATTCTTCGGCAGTTAACTATTGAGGGGCAATTTCGTCTTTTATATGTATTTTTCAGCCTTATTAAATGTGTCAACAACAATTTTCATATAGCTGTTGTATGAAGTGATAAAGTGAGAATTCTTATTTTTATTTTGTTGGATAAAAAGGGAAGAGTTCTCTACTTTATTTTCTGAAGAAATGAATGTCGGCAGCTGTGACTTGTGGTGATGGTATTAGTTCTTCTAGGTAGTTGTGACTGGTACGTGGGACATGGTACTACTACGGTAAGAGGCTAAGAGCGTGTTGTTGGTCACGAGTATTTCAAAAACTAACTAAATGCTCCAGATCTCTCCACGTTTGAAGAAATGGTAGTTGTGATTTGTGGTGTTAGTTATAGTACTAGACTTTTAGTAGATGGGTAACCCTAGTGGATGAGATGCGTATGATACAAAGCTTCATGCACATAACTTTAAACTAGAAACATTTGGACACATTCACTTAAAAACAAAATTAATTTAGTCACATTAATTAATACTACCTCCGTTCTTAATTATAGGGTCTTTTAAAAAAATAACGGAAATTAAGAAAATTGGAAGTGGTAATAAATTTATTTGTAATTCTTATTGTTTTTACACTTTTATCCTTTAAGAGAGAGTTAGTGTATGTTTTCAACGTAATATTTAATGTTGATTGAAGACAAAAATAAAATAAATAGGGATGTGTTGGTAAAAAAATTAATTAATGTACTTGAAAATATAAAAAAGATCTTATAAAAAGAGACAATTTTTGAGTCTTATATTTAAGAACAGAGGTGGTATTATTTAATTTTGTTCTTTTGTTCTTTTATTATTTTACGTAAATGTATTTAATGCTATGTTTGATTATGAAATAACATGTGAAGAGAGAAAAATATACTAGAAAGAGTGTGAAAAAAGAGAATATATGATAAATATGAGAGAGTTAGGATGTGTTTGAATGAGAGTTTGTTGCAATGAAGCTCCAAGATAAGTGATTGAAGTCGCGGCGGTTTACTATGCTCTCGGAGGACTTGCTTTTTTTTTTTTAATTTTAAATTATGGACATCATAAAATGTTTTTTAAAAAGTTTGAAATAACAACGTGATAAATAGTAATCCTTTTAAAAAACGACCCTATAATTATTATATCACACTTAATTTATTTCCATCCTAATCTCTTAATGTAATTTTTTTCTACAAATTCTAAACTTTTAATATAAACGCACACCCTTATGGAATTGATTGGTATAAAAAAAAACAGAGAACGATAAAAGAGAGATTAGTGTTTTTTTTATATAAGGAAAATAGAGATTGGTATTATCTACCTGAAAAAGAGATATAAACGTTGATTATTTATGGAAGTACAAAAGTATTCCTGAATAAGGAAAACCTTCCATAAATGTCAAATTTTATTAATTTCTTAGTTCAATTTAATTTGATTACTGGATTAAACTTCATTTAATTAATTAATTTATGTACTGTGGTTATTTTTTTTCTTCGAATTAACACTGGTTATTATTTAAAATAATGGGTCACTTTTTTTTTGGGTACAAAAATAATTTGGTCTTTATTTATTTATTTATTTTAATACATAAATCAGCTTTTAATTTGTATCTATGAATTTAGTTCAGTTGGTATGAACATTGCATAATATATGCAGGGGTTGTGATTTAAACCTCAGACACCTCATTTATCCGTATTTAAATGTGTGAACTCCAACCATTAAACTACTAGACCAAAAAGTAAATAAAAAAAAATCAGCTTTTAATTTAAAGGGTCATGCTAACCGGTGCCCCCGGGGCACTGGTTAAGTTTACAAAAAAAGGAATTTATTACCATAAAAGGAGACTTTGTTGACTTATTTATGAATTAATTACACAGTTTTTAATGCAATAATTACTATATAATTTCTCTTTTTAGTATCCTTAACCAATGCCCCAGGGGCACTGGTTAGCATTTCCCTAATTTAAAAAGGGTTTCAAGCTCTGAAAAAATAATTAAGTGTATGAGGGTAGTGTTGGATGAGAGAAGAGGAAAAAAAAGGGAGTAACAAAGGTGAGTTAGGTAGGTGAATAGGTTAATGAATTTCATTAAATGATATGTTGTTGGAAAATCATGAGTTCGATATTAAGATGAAATAATTATTGGTAAAATTTTATTTACCTTGCTGTCAAACTTTAGAATGATAGGACCCCTCTTTCATTCGAAATCAGACGGTTAATACAAAAGAAATAAAAAATGAGTGGATCTCATGAAATTTAATCTCTCTTTAATAACTCTCGTCTACTCCAGCGAAAGAAACACCCACTCTTTCTATCTCTGGCTTTCCAAACATAGTATAAATATTTTTTTTAAGAGGTAAAAAGAAATTATATTGAAATAAAAAGGCATCAATATCAAGAATACAATAAGGATACAAACACAGCTTCACCATAGCAAGCTATACAAGGAAACAAAATAACACCACCACAAACAAGAAAACCAACTCCTACGGCAAATGCACAAAACACAGTTAGGATGAATTCTTTTATAGTCACAAACACAAATGAATAATGTTTGGACACATGCACATTAAAAGATTTTTTTTCTAATAATGAAATAGAAATTGATAATAAAATGATTGAGTATCTTAAAGAATAATTTTTTGTGTGAATGTGATCAACACTATTCATTTGTATTTGTAACTATGTAAGAATGCCTCCACAATTACACCTAAATAAATGTCTTGCTCTGTAATTTGGGATTGTGCATACAAAAGACTTGCTCGTAGTGTGATGATTTCAATAGCATGAACAAATCGTTAGTTTTGGTTGTGTTGTTGTTAGGCGCCTCTGCTTTGGGTCTATATCCACCATCACTAGCTCTTGTTGAGTTATTGGGTTTTTTTCTTGTTTGGTTGCCTTGACTATGGGTGGTCTTCAAGCTGAGCATTTTCCTTTTCTGACATGATTTTCGTTTTCACCACCGTCCCACTTGTCCAATGCCTTTCAAGTTTGTTTTCTGAATTCTGGTGGGCCGATTGATTTCGCTTCGAGATCGGGAGTTAGTGTCTAGCTGCAAGCTTTTTTGACTGGTTATGGTGTCTTCTCCGGTGGACTAGAGGTGAGGGGTACCTTATGGATTTGGTTCTAGATGCCGGTGGGCCGATCACTTTTGATTCGAGATCGGGAATCATTTTTTGACTCAAGATTGTTTTAGGTTATTTATGGTGTTTTCTTCGGCGGACCTGGAGTAGTACGGTGGTGGAATCTGAAGAAGCGTTGAAAAATGACATTTATGGATGTCAAATTGGGCTTAGCTACGATGATGACATGATGTTTGGTTTGGAGGAATGTTTTCTTTGGGTTGTATGATTTAGCGAGCGATGGGTGTTTATGGTTTTGTTTTTCAGTGATCGTTTGCAATGGAGTTTTGGTTTAGGCGGTGATGTTGGCGTTGGTGGTTGTTTGTTATGGGTGTTGAAGGTAGGTCATGGTTAGGAGGTGTGTGTTTTGAAGTCTTTTTTGGTGTTTCTTTTGGGTGTTCCGCCTATATATGACGCTGTTGTTTATAATTTCTGGATGACTGGTCTTTGTTCGTCTTGTGCAGGGACCATGTTTTTTTTTAATAAAAAAAACATGAACACATTAATGATTTTGAAATAACTAGAAATTAAAGGATCGTGCTAACAAATGTTTTACGGTTATTCACTGAACCAAAGTTATTCTCCAAAATGCAGAGGTTACATACACATCGGCGAAACTAACAAAAACTCTACGCATGGGGCAAAAATAAACAAATATAACATATTTTTAAAACCAGCATATAAAATTTAATGATAAAATATTTTTAGTCCCATAAATTATAATTTTATAGGTTTAATCCTTGCAAAAAATTTATTCAGTTTTGTCTCATCTTTTTATAATTTTACAAAACAAAAAAGTATTTTTAGTCTTGCATTAATCTCTATAACAATAAATTAAGGACTAAAATTAAGCAATATGTTAGGAACTTAACTTAAAAATTGTGAGTGTTGTAGATACTAAGGTACTGTTTGACCAGACTTTTTTTCGGTTTAAAAGCTACTTTAAAACAAAGTTCAAATAAAGCTCTTTAAGGAAGTTAAAGTTGTATGGTTTCTTTATTGTTTTTTAGTTTTAAAGTTATTTTTAAGTTAAAAGCTGTTTGGCAAAATATTGTGCAAAACTTTGAATTTATTACTTTTTTGGTGGTGTCCGGGGTTCGAACCCCAGACCTTGCATATATTTATGCGTTATCTTTATCAACTGAGATAAGCTCACAATGACAAAACTTTAAATTTATTATGAATTAACATACTAAATAAAAAAATGTTTAAAATGTTTTTTTAAGGGAAAAACGTTTAAAATATAAAAGATATATTTTTACAAATACTTTATTTACTCAATGACGTTTACTTTGTGTAACATAAATACAAATTTGTATCATCATATAAATGACTTGTTAAATATTTGAATAGGAGAAATAATTTAAGGAGACTCAAATAATAACATAAATAATTTTTTTGAACATGATAATAACATAAATAATTTCAAAGTAGTTTGAAAAATTAAAAACAATAATGAGAATATATCTATAAGGAGTTGAAGAATATATCTATAATATGTATATGTGTGTATATAATGAGAATAGTTGGTTTTTTCTTTTCCAATTATACCTATAACAAATTTTGTTATAAGAATACCATATTTTTAGTGTCAGTAAAAAAGATAAGAATTTACATTATATAATATTATATTTGTTACATTGCTGGTGTCATTGAAAAAGATATGTTTAGTTTTTTTAATAAGAAAAAGATATGCATAGTTTGTTACAATACAAATGTGTAAAATATATATAAGTATAATTTTTTTAGGCAACTACACTTGTACTTTTAATTAAAAT
>Ga0315914_1002091_pt1 | contig 30502 bp, 17 predicted proteins | sample MpolenodulesMG_FD_203920 | JGI IMG/M metagenome (GOLD analysis project Ga0315914, IMG submission 203920) | Medicago polymorpha root nodule microbial communities from Los Angeles, California, United States - elongated nodules | ecosystem: Host-associated > Plants > Roots > Nodule | place: USA...
AAAGCTGCTTACCCAGAATCATTCATCAGAATCATTGGATTTGACAATGTTCGTCAAGTGCAGTGCATTAGTTTCATTGCACACACACCAGCAACCTACTAAGCTTGATATTTGCATCACCCTTTATTACTACTTTGTTTGTACTTGACCATTGTAAGAACTATATTTCCCATTTGTTTATGTTTTTTGATATTTCATCATCTTGTATTTTTGGTTAATATGTATTCGGATTTCCTTTGGAAATTATGAATGGATGAGAACTATCAATAATAAACTATGTTGCTTTGTTTCCAAAAGAACCCAGTATTACTCTTAAATTTCCATGGGTTGAAAATTTATTTTACTAAATTGAAGTTATTAGCAGGGTTTTCAAATTGTGTTTTCTGATATTGTGAAAAATTGTGGTCAAACACGGTTGATGTAACGGCAATCAATGCAATTACGACTTGGTCATGACGACGTCAAAATCATTGATGTTGCAGTCACAATCGAAATCACATTTAAAAGCTTGATTATTAGTGTTGTCTTACTAAAAGAGGGTTAACAAAGCAACTTAGATGTGTAAATGTTCTTATACTTTGGTTAGTCATAAGAGAAATGTAAGTCCATAATTTAGTTTTTGCTAAGCAAATATGACTAGGGTAATATCTTGCATTCATACTGTGAGGAAGCTACCTTTACATCCCAAACCAAATATCTTACAAATGTTTCTTAAACCTTGCTTTAGAAGCAATAAAACTAATTGGATCAAGTTTGGTATATACCAGAATCTTATCCTTGGGTATATACTTAATCTCAACATGATTCACTTTGATTACTTTTTATTTGTAACTTGTTGGTAGCCATCAATTTCCCATTGATAAAGTCATTTAGCCGTTCTGAGGTATGACTAATGATAGGTAACCTTTTAAATTGCATTAACTTTGAGTGGACCCTTTAGATAGGTACTTTTGTGAACAAGGTTACTCCTAGATAAAGAAATAGATAAGAAGTTTCTCCTCTTTCACTAACACTACCACATCATACATTTATTCAATCATAGTCTAAAAATATATGGCTTAATCATATTTTTATCTCCATATTTTATCATATTCACGAAAATAGTCTCTTTTAAAATCGAACTTTTTGATCCATCAAGTGTATCACACTCTTTGTAATTTTGGTTACAATCCCAATTTTTGGCCAAAAAAGTGGCGGTTGTGACAAGTTTTTAAGTGACATGACATTAAGCATGAGGACTTGGCAAAAATAAAGTATGAAAAGAAGTTTTGAACCCTAATTTCTAAATCTCTTGAGTATGAGAATCTTAAACGAAGAAGAATCAGGAGCGAAGAGAGTGCTTCAAAAACATTCAAACAGAAGCTGAAAAATGCATTCTTAAGGGACCAAAAAATTTGTCACATCACCACTTTCGGGAGCAAAAATCTAGGTTGAGACCAAAACTTACAACAACTGTGATACTTGAAGACCAAAAAGTTCAAATTTAAAAAATGGACTATTTTCGTGAGTGATAAAATACAGAACCAAAAGTGTATTTTGCATTTCGTTCATTTTGAAGTCGTGTTGTACGAGGAAAAAATAAAAGCAATATTTTAAGATAAAATGCATTGTACTTATAGTTCTACTCTACTCATATGACAACACAGTAATGAACCATGGCAAACAACAATAGAAAGGTATATACATAAGTATGAAATTCTATATATTATTTAGAATTACCAGGAAAGAAAAAACAAAGAGAATTCTTGCATCATATGTATATAATTTATGCTTCCAAAATTAGAGAAAATGCATAATAGTTGCAGTATCTTTGTGATAACTAAATATAAGATATAAGAGAATTGTTGCAGAGGATGGGAAACCTGACAGTAATTATCAACACCTAGACTTAGCAACAGGAAGTACTATTAATTCCAGATGCAAAATAAGCTCGACATGAACTGGTCCATTAAAGCAAACTAAACCTTCACCGTTCCATTGGAAAATAACAATGATCGTTCATTGAATAAATACCCAATTTTTTATTGCGGCCCGAATCCAGACCCTGACAACAAATAATACCCAAGTTAGTGCTGAAATTTTCATAAGGGGCCCAAGTTAGTCCCCGACACATTGTAACAGAGGGACTAATTTGTCCCTTGTATGAAAATGTAGGGACTGCATATTGTCAAATATACATCTGATCATATAATGCCCCCCCTCTCAAAACAAAATGCACAATTCAATTTTTCTTGTTCTATAAGTACTAGTTGAAAATTTTATTCCGGTCTAACAACTAAAATAAGCACAATAAAGCTATATCACAGTCACATTAGAAAGTAGAAAATTTTTGATGCAAGGTAACTTACTAGGTAACGAGGTCGGATCCACTCTGGAGGTGGCCATAACAAGTTGGAATATTCAGGATAATCAGACAAAAGTGAATGCCGACCTTGATCCAAGTCCAAAATATATTGCTTACATTGAAATCCAAATGGCCTATATGATTCAAAGATATAATTATTAAAGATGACAGCATTCCCTTTGGCAACACACAAATCTGAAGCACAAGCAGAAAACGAACATACCAACCCCAACCCCAAGAACAAAATCCTATCTCCTAAACTTGTCAACTTCACCCACTTCTTCTCCTTCTCATTAAGCTTAAACAAATCAATTCTTACAGGATCTTTAAGATAAGAATCAAGAAGACCAGTACAAAGACAATCATAAACATCTGCTAACAACAAATCTCCCTCGCTCTCCACTAAGAATTTCATGTTCCCACCACCAACCAAAGGTTCACCCACTAATTGGATACTTGAGTCCGGTCCAACCACAACTGTCTTACCGGTTTTGTCGACTGCGTAAGGTTGCCCTTTAAAAAGGCAGATGTCTCCAAATTTTGTTGACATGTCAGATATCACCTTCCATTCCTCATCGCCACATTTCAAAAGTAACGGCTGTGGGGGAGAGGTTAACATGCCAACAATGAGAGGTTTTTTCCCATGGCACGTAACAACAACGACCTTTTTAGGGTACATGTAATCGTGGGGGTTGTAGAGTTTATCATTGAATGTGAAGTCAAAGTCTATCATGAAGAAGTTGCTTCCCAAATGGAGGATGGATAATTTATTGAAGTCGAGCACAAAATTGTACGGAAATTTATCGCCATTTTGTAAGAGTGGGTGGTATAATTTGGATTTGCCACGTGCGTTTTGACAAATTCTTATCAACGAAGGGCGTAGGGTTAGGGTTTGTTCTTGCTGTGGTGGTTTGATGAGGAAGATATTTTGTTTGGTTATGTAACAAAATGACTTGTTCCTGTTGATAAAATCAGGGTTGAATGGAAATTTAAGGAGTGGGAACTGGAAGCGAAATTTGTGATGATGCTTTGGGACGGAGGCAGAGCGCCAGGTTGAACAAACTGATCGGAAGTGAATGAGATCAACTTCTTCGTAGATTCGTTGTGATATCAGATTGAGAAGCTCCGTTGGGAGTTTAGACCAGTCAACCGCCGCCATGGATGCTAGTTGCAGAATCTATATGCATAAGCAAAAGAAGAAGCTATAAGTAAAACCTATAAGCCGGATATATAAGCAAAAACAGATGTCGTAAACTAAAAGCAGAAGCCATAAGCAAAACCTACAGGGTGCGTCTGTTTCAGCTTTCAAAAAATAGTGTTAAAAAAATCTAAAGATTAAAATAAAATCTGAAGTTATTTTTGTTTGTTTACTATCCATAAAAATCACTTTAAAAAAAAATGGTTTTTAACTTGTTCATGAGTTACCTCCTTGTTTTTGAACATATAGATTTTCGAAAAGTTAATCCTAATAGCTTTACATTTTAGAGTCGAAAATTATATTTTTTTGAAATTCCTAAACAGACACTCAAAAATGACAAAAGTGATTTTTCTTTTATAAAACAAAATAAATAGATTAAAAAAAAAGCTTTAAACAAACGTGCTCATAAGCAAAAACAGAAGCTACACATTGGCAGAATCTATAAACAAAAACAGAACTATAAGCAGAAACAAAAGTTATAAGCAGAAGCAGAAGCTATAAACAATTGAAATAAGCAAAATCTATAAGCAGAATCAGAAGTTATAAACAATTAAAAGCTATAAGCAGAAGCTAAAAACAATTATAAATTAAAGCAGAAGTAAAAGCTATAAGTAGAAACAGAAAAAGCTATAAGCAGAAGCGGAAATATAAGGGAAAGACACGAGCTACCTCACAAGATGAAGGAGTTAACGAAACTCGCCGGAGTATGAATCGCACAAAGAGAAGGGCTGCCAGAAGAGGTTCGCCGGCGCCGGAGATACCGCAAATCGATTTGGGGGTTAGGGTTCAGTCGTGTCTGAAGAATAAAAAATTCAAAATGATTTTTGTGTATGTAAAATGTTATTTTAGGTTAAATGTGATGAGAAATGCTAGCAACACACATTCTAACACACACTTTTCAATAAATTCTATCTTTGATTAGCATTCCCATGGGACCACCAAATTATGTGGGTCCTATATAATTTTGGTGGGTGCTATGTGAATTCTAACCAATCAAAGAGAGTATGTTGAAAAATGTGTGTTAGAATGTGTGTTGCTAACATTTCTCTAAATGTGATTATTATCCAAACTTAACCTTTATAAAAGTTTGAGAGGAACGGTGACAACACACATTTTAACGTGTATTTTTTCAATACACTCTTTTTGAATGATTAAAATTCACACGAGTCCTGTTAAATTATGTGGGTCCCACATAAATTTGGTGGGTCTCATGTGAATTTTAATCAATCAAAAAGAGTGTGTTGAAAATTGTATGTTAAAACATGTGTCGATAGCATTTCTCAAAGTTTTAATCCATACTTCGTAATTGAAAAAAAGAGAAAGATGTGGAAACATATTTCAGTGCGAAATGATAAGTGAACACATATTTTTTTTGACACAATACAAACACCATGGGTAATTTGGATATTTCCACACTAAAATAGGGGGCAGTTTTGTAAATACACATCCATCCTCTTTCTCTCTTTCCTGTTGCTTTTTCTTTTTCCATTCTTTCATAGTTTTTCCCACGGTTGTTCTCACCACCGTCATCCCCGACCGTCCTCATCACAACCACCATTGTTATCAACATTAACCACCACCGTCCTGGCAACTTGGTGGACAATCGCTCTCCTCTTCCCTCCGCCTTCTTCATCGTTAAATTCTTCCCGGCACCACCATCAACTTTTGCATCTCTCCCTCCCTCCTCGTCGCCGTCGTCGAGAACAAACCCAAATTAGATCAACACAAATGGAATCAAAGAGAGATCGATGAAATACGAGATATGAAATTAAATAAATGAATGAAAGACGACAGCAGGAGGTGGTGGTTAGGATGTTGCGGTTGTGAGAGTGGAGGATATGGTGGTGGCGAGGTCGACAGTTGTGATGGTGGAGGGTGGTCCAGATCTGATGATGGGAGAGGAACAGAGGAGGTGAGAGGGAGAAGAAAAGAAAGGAAAAAAATACCGTTTAATTATACATACGGTGTCTGTATTGTGTCACAAAAGCTGTGTCTATTTATCATTGTTGTATTTCGGTCGGTAATGATGATGTATTGTAAACGTAATATGTAATGGTCGGGTTCTAATTTCGACACTCCACTTATTTATGGTGAAATCTAGTCACAAGTCTATTTGATAAAAAAAAAATGATGATTAAAACAAGCGTTTTGTTCTTAACCAAAAATAATAATAAGAAGACTCTTGTTCTTAACCAAAAATAATACTTTAATTTTTAATGAATTTAAATACACAAATTTTTATAAAAAGTTACTATTTAAAGTTCTTAAAAACGGTTTAGGGTACTCATTAGCATTTATTTAAAAGAAATTAATACATAAATACAATTTTTTTTTTATCAAACATTACATGAGGATAGTTTAATTGGCAAGGGCATTGAATTTTATATGCATGGACCAATCGAGGGTTTGAACCTGAATACCAGTGGGTAAAATTCTAACCACTTCATTACTTAGACAAAAAAAAATAACTTCAACTGTAGTAGAATTGAAATGAAAAAAAAAACGACCTTATTATTTTTGAAGAAAAATAACAAGGTCGTTTTTTTTAAGGAAAACCGACCTTGTTATTAAAGATAGTAATCAAACATTTTTTTTTTGGTCAGGCAATTGATTTTTTTACTTAGCCCATTAAAATTATTATATCTTAAATAAGTAATTAATATAAACACGTATTAACTATCAACGCTAGTTTTCAATTGTTTATTGATATGTATTAACTATTTTTTATCTAATAAAATGTTATGATGAGGAGTGTTAGCAACACTCTTTTTAACACTCTCTCTAACACTCACTCTCTTATTTGGTAAATGTTGGAGAGAGTAAATGTTGAAGAGATTGTTAAAACGAGAATGTTCATAGCATTCTTTGGAACTTAATCATAGTCTAAAAATATAAGCCTTAATCGTATTTTTATCTCACTATTTTATTACATTCACAAAAATAGTTTTTTTAAAATAGAACTTTTTGATCCATAAGTATCACACTCTTTGGAATTTTGGTTACAATCCCAATTTTTGGCCAAAAAGGTGGTGGTTTTGACAAGTTTTTAAGTGACATGACATTAAGCATGAGGACTTGGCAAAAATAAAGTATGAAAAGAAGTTTTGAATCCTAATTTCTAAATCTTGAGTATGAGAATCTTAAACAAAGAAAAATCAAGGACGAAGAGAGTACTTGAAAAATATTCAAACAGAAAGATAAATGCATTTTTTTGAAGGAAAAATAAATTTGTCACATCACCAATTTTGGAACCAAAAGTCTAGGTTGATACCAAAAATTACAACAAGGGTGATACTTTTGTTTGAAAGAACAAGGGTGATACTTCAAGACCAAAAAGTTCGAATTTAAAAAATGGACTATTTTTCGTGAGTGATAAAATACGGAACCAAAAGTGCGATGACCAAGCAAAGTGTATTTTGCATTTCATTTTGAAGTCATGTTGTACTCATAATGACAACACAGTAATACACAGCAGCTAGAAAATGCATTTTTACATAAGTAGGAAATTTTATGTATTATTTAGAGTTACCAGGAGAAGAAAAAAAAAGAGAAAACATGCATCATCATATATATAATTTATGCCTCTAAAATTAGAGAAAATGCACAATAGTTGCAGTATCTTTGTGATAACTATAACTCATAAAGGAAAAATATTGATTCCACATTCCAGAAACATCAAATGGAAAAGGGAACAGCCATGAAGGAAAGAGGAAAGAGTTCCATTACAATTGAAAGCTAGTGCTTATATAACCGTAAGTTACATTCATTGGGGAAAAACCGTTCACCCCTGTCCATTTCAGCCCCTAACAAAAAGTAATACCCAAGTTAGTGCTGATATTTTTAGAAGAGGCCCAATTTAGTCCCTGACTCATTGTAATAGAGGGACTAATTTGTCACTTGCATGAAAATGTCAGGGACAGCATATTGTCATATATCATATAATTACATTCACATTTCTAGAGGATGGATAAATGAAGAGCTTGTGAAGATACTTATTTACAAAGGACATATTAGTAAGAAAATCTCATAGTCAGTTAAATTACATTTCTATTTTTCTTGTTCTGTAAGTACTAGTTGAAAAGCTATATCACAGTCACATTAGAAAGTAGAAACCTTTTGATGCAAGATAACTTACTTGGTAACGAGGTCGGATCCACTTTGGAGGTGGCCAGAACAAGTTGGAATATTCAGGATAATCGGACAAAAGCGAATGCCGACCTTCATCCAAGTCCAAAACATATTCCTTACATTCAGATTCAAATGGCCTATGTGATTCAAAGATATAATTATTAAAGATGACGGAATTCCCTTTGGCAACACACAAATCCGAAGCACAAGAAGAAAACGAACATACCAACCCCAACCCCAGGAACAAAACCCTATCCCCTAAACTCTTCAACTTCACCCACTTCTTCTCCTTCTCATTAAGCTTAAACAAATCAATTCTTATAGGATCAGTAAGATCAATACAAAGACAATCATAAACGTCTGCTAACAACAAATCTCCCTCGCTCTCCACTAAGAATTTCATGTTCCCACCATCAACCAAAGGTTCAGCCACTAATTGGACACTCGAGTCCGGTCCAACCACGACTGTCTTACCAATTTTGTTGACTGCGTAAGGTTGTCCTTTAAAAAGGCAGATGTCTCCAAATTTTGTTGACATGTCAGGTATCACCTTCCATTTCTCATCGCCACATTTCAAAAGTAACGGCTGTGGGGGAGAGGTTAACGTGCCAACAATGAGAGGTTTTTTCCCATGGCACGTAACAATAACGACCTTTTTAGGGTACATGTAATCGTAGGGGTCGTAGAGTTCATGGTTGAATGTGAAGTCAAAGTCTATCATGAAGAAGTTGCTTCCCAAATGGAGGATGGATAATTTATTGAAATCGAACACGAAAGTGTTGGGAATTTTATAGCTATTTTGTAAGAGTGGGTGGAATAATTTGGATATGCCGCGTGCGTTCTGGCAAATTCTTATCAACGAAGGGCGTAGGGTTAGGGTTTGTTTTTCTTGTTGTGGTGCTTTGATAAGGAATATATTTTGTTTGGTGATGTAACAAAATGACCTGTTCTTGTTGATAAAATCAGGGTTGAATGGGAATTTGAGGAGTGGGAACTGGAAGCGAAATTTGTGATGATGCTTTGGGACGGAGGAAGAGCGCCATGTTGAACAAACTGATCGGAAGTGAATCAGATCAACTTCTTCGTAGATTCGTTGGGATATCAGATTGAGAAGCTCTGTTGGGAGTTTAGACCAGTCAACCACTGCCATGGATGCTAGTAGCAGAATCTATACTCAGAAGCAATGAAGAAGTTATAAGGAAAACCAATGAGCAGAGTATATAAGCAAAAACAGATGCCATGAGCTATAAGCAGAAGCCATCATATAAGCAGAAACAAAAGCTATAAGGTTTGACTAATGACTTTGGCCTGCCTATATTCATTGGTAAGGAAATTGTGTGATCTTAACATTTTGTTGGACTGGAAAAACAGTAACCCTTCTGAGAGGTGAAAGAATGAATCACTTATGCCTTCACTCAAAGGGCACTCTTCCAACATTTACCACCTGTCAAAATCTCATGCTGACTAAAATGCACTCTTCCTATGACAAAAATCGAAATATTCAAATGGCAAAAGCTTTATTATTATTTTCTTTCTAATAAACAGCTAACACAAGTACATATGATTATAAAATTCCTTTTCACGTTCATGATAATAATACTATAAATGTACGTAGATATCTCAAATGACGATTTAATGAAAAGAAGTTTGAATGGAATGACATTCACGAAATGTGTGTTCAGGAGGGCCACAATTTAGTGTTTTTCTTTCTTATTTTATCTATAATCTACCTTCACAGACATGTATACTTTTATATTTAACAAAGTATTTTAGATGAGACTCATGCGAGCTTAACTCAGTTGATAAGGACATTACATACTATATTTATGAGATGAGCATTAATCTCTATAATTGGATGTAGAGATCAGTACGTTGGTTTACCTATAAAAAATCAGTTAAAAAAGACTAATAAAAAGTAGAGTCTTGTTAAGGAGTGTCCTGAGACACTCTTTAAACATTCTAAAATAAGTAATTATTCTTTAAAAAAAGTCAAATATTTCGATTTTCAATGCATTGAATACACATATTTCTATAAATACTTACCACTTATGGTCCTTAAAGAGTGCCTTGGAGGCACCCCTTAACATTTCCCTTAAATTAAAACATGGTAACATATCGTTTTTTTTGTAAGGTCGAATTCATTCTGCTTCCTAAGTTTCTCTAATTTCAAATCCTATTTATTGAAAAAATCCCCTTTTGTTATTTTTGCATTGGAAGCCTATGTTCTGCCACTCTACTCTCATGATGCAAAAGAAGCCAAAAAGGAGTTCATTGTGAGATAAATATAGTTAGACCAAGAATTATTCCATTTAAAAATCGGATTTGGGTTCTCCTAAAAGATTTGTCTTTTTTGTAGAGTTCATTAATCATTTAGGATCAATTACTTGGTTTGCATGCAATACCTATACCTATTTTATTAAATCAAACGCTTAGCAGCTGAAAGTCACTATAGCCGAGATTCAAAATTACAAGATTTTGTTTTACTTGGTACTTTTCGATGTAAATTATTTGGGTTTTCTTATTTTATTTTGTTGTAATCAAAGAAAGAGTAATTAAGAAAAAAAAATGTAATTGATTTTGTTGAACCAATTTTTTATTTTTTTAAATTCTTTTATGATACGACACAACAACAAAAAAGAAGTTCCAAACCCTAATTTCTAAATCTCTTGAGTATGAGAAACTTAAACCAAGAAGAATCATGGGCGAAGAGAGTGCTTCAAAAACATTCAAGCAGAAGCTGATAAATGCATTCTTGAAGGACCAAAAAAGTTGTCACATCACCATATTAGCGACCAAAAATCAAGGTTGAGACCAAAATTACAAGTATCATACTTGAAGACCAAAAAGTTTGAATTTAAAAAAAAGGACTATTTTCGTGAGTGATAAAATACGGAACCAAAAGTGCAACCAAGCCAAGCCAAAGTGTATTTTACACTTCATTAATTTTGAAGTTGTGTTGTACTAGGAAAAAATAAAAGCAATATTTTAAGTGTTTGTTTGGTTTAGTGGTGGGAAGGGCTTAACGCCCGTCTGGAGTGAAGCTGGAATTCTCAACTTCTTATTCCACAGCCAAAAAGTGCATTGGGACGCGATTTTTTTAGCCTTGTGCTTAAGAGTTCTACTCTACTCATATGACAACACAGTAATGAACCATGGAAAACAGCAATAGAAAGTGTATATACACAGCTGCTAGAAAATGCATTTTTACATAAGTAGGAAATTCTATAATATTATTTAGAATTACCAGGAGAAAAAAATGAGAAAAATTGCATCATCATATATATAAATTATGCTTCCAAAATTAGAGAAAATGCATAATAGTTGCAGTATCTTTGTGATAACTAAATAGAACAGAGAATTGTTGCAGAGGATGGGAAACCAGACAGCAATTATCAACACCTAGACTTAGCAGCAGGAAGTACTATTAATTCCAGATGCGAAATAAGCTCTTCATGAACTGGCCCATTAAAGCAAACTAAACCTTCGATTGAAGGAAAGAGAAAACTGTTCCAATGAAAATGATTGTTCATCGAATAAAATCATAAACACCCAATTTTTCATTGCGGCGCCAATTCAGTCCCTGACAAAAAATAATACCCAGATTAGTGCCAACATTTTTATAAGGGGCCCAATTTTGTCCCTGAATCATTGTAACAGAAGGACTAATTTGTCCCTTGAATGAAAATGTCAGGGACTGCATATTGTCATATATACATCTAATCATATAACCCCCCCAAAACAAAATGCGCCAATTACATTTAGATTTCTAGAGGATGGATAAATGAAGAGCTTGTGAAAAATTAGAAGTGTAGATACTTATTTACAAAGAACATATTAGTTAGAAAATCTCATAGTGAGTTTAATAACATTTCTATTTTCCTTGTTCTGTAAGTACTAGTTGAAAAGTTTATTCCGGTCTAACAACTAAATTAAGCACAATAAAGCTATATATCACAGTCACATTTAAAAAGCAGAAACCTTTTGATGCAAGATAACTTACTTGGAAACGAGGTCGGATCCACTTTGGAGGTGGCCAGAACAAGTTGGAATATTCAGCATAATTGGACAAAAGCGAATGCCGACCTTGATCCAAGTCCAAAACATATTCCTTACATTCAGATTCAAGTGGCCTATGTGATTCAAAGATATAATTATTAAAGATGACAGAATTCCCTTTGGCAACACATAAATCCGAAGCACAAGCAGAAAATGAACATACCAACCCCAACCCTAAGAACAAAACCCTATCTCCTAAACTCGTCAACTTCACCCACTTCTTCTCCTTCTCATTAAGCTTAAACAAATCTATCCTTACACGATCATCATGATCGGGATTACAAAGATCAGTACAAAGACAATCATAAACATCCGCTAACAACAAATCCCCCTTGCTCTCCACTAAGAATTTCATGTCCCCGCCACCAACCAAAGGTTCAGCCACTAATTGGACACTTGAGTCCGGTCCAACCACAACTGTCTTACCAATTTTGTCGACTGCGTAAGGTTGCCCTTTAAAAAGGCAGATGTCTCCGAATTTTGTTGACATGTCAGGTATCACCTTCCATTTCTCATCACCACATTTCACAAGTAACGGCTGTGGGGGAGAGGTTAACGTGCCAACAATGAGAGGTTTTTTCCCATGGCAGGTAACAACAACGACCTTTTTAGGGTACATGTAATCGTCGGGGTTGTAGAGTTCATGGTTGAATGTGAAGTCAAAGTCTATCATGAAGAAGTTGCTTCCCAAATGGAGGATGGATAATTTGTTGAAATCGAGCATGAAAGTGTACGGATATTTATCGCCATTTTGTAAGAGTGGGTGGAATAATTTGGATTTGCCGCGTGCGTTTTGGCAAATTCTTATGAAACAAGGGCGTAGGGTTAGGGTTTGTTCTTCTTGTTGTGGTGGTTTGATGAGGAAGAAATTATGTTTGGTGATGTAACAAAATGACCTGTTCTTGTTGATAAAATCAGGGTTGAATGGAAATTTAAGGAGTGGGAACTGGAAGCGAAATTTGTGATGATGCTTTGGGACGGAGGAAGAGCGCCAGGTTGAACAAACTGATCGGAAGTGAATGAGATCAACTTCTTCGTAGATTCGTTGTGATATCAGATTGAGAAGCTCCGTTGGGAGTTTAGACCAATCAACCGCCGCCATGGATGCTAGTAGCAGAATCTATATGCAGAAGCAGAAGCTATAAGTAAAACCTATAAACAAAATAAATATTTACGCAAAAAGAGATGTTATAAACTATAAGCAAAACCTATAAGCAGAAGATATAAGGTGCATTTGTTTCAACTTTAAAAAAATAGATTTTGTGTTAAAAAAATCTAGAAATTTTTAAAAAAAATCTGGTTATTTCTGTTTGTTTACTTTCAATAAAAATTGTTTTTAACTTGTTCATGTGTTACTTCCTTATTTTTGAAAAATATATATTTTGGGAAAAACTAATCCTAATAGCTTTACATTTTAGAGTCAAAAATGTTTTTTTTATTCCTAAACAAACACGAAAAAATGACAAAAGTGATATATTTTTTTTTCAAACAGAAACTATAAGTGATAAGCAGAAACTATAACCAAAACCAAAACCAATAAGCAGAATATGAAGCACTGATAACATCGGACACGCCGACAACACTAATAATTTGAGAAAATCATGTAATTCAGACACGCCTAATCCGAGAAATGTCCGTGCTTAGAACATATAAACAGAAACAAAAGCTATAAGCACAACCTATAAGCAGAAGCAGAAGCAGAAGCTATATACAATTAAAATCAGAAGTTATAAACAATTAAAAGCTATAAGCAGAATCAGAAATATAACGTAAAGACATGAGCTACCTCACACGATGAAGGAGTTAACGAAACTCGACGGAGCATGAATCGCACAAAGAGAAGGGCTGCCGTAAGAAGTTCGCCGGCACCGGAGACAGACGAAAACGATTTGGGGTTTAGGGATTCAGTAAAATGAATTTTTCGTATTCGTTAATCATTCCAAAGTTTCAGGTAAATATTAATCATTTGAGTTTTGATCATAATCTCATTTTATTACTTATGTGACACATAATTAGTGATGTAGCGATGATGTGGCATAATCTGATTGGAAAAGGACATGATGACTCAGCAAATTACATCCAGAATGACCCTTTTACCCTTGATAAAACTAGGCAAAGGCAAAATGACCTTTATACCCCTTCTTTCTTCTTCATTCTCTTCCACCACTACACCATCGTGTCTTCCATCACCACCACCAACATCTTCCATGACCACCAACATCATCAATCTCAATGAACCCAACAACAATGAGGTGGTTCATTATAAATAAGAGAGACTCTTCCACATCCAAACATCCCTTTCATGCAAATCAAACTTTTTAGTGTTATTTTCAGATTTGGGAAAGATAGAAATAGTGTGGTTGCAGATTTGAGAGGTATAATATATTTAATGATTTGGATTTTCAATTCTGAGTTTATGTTGAGTGTTTAAAGATTTATTGTTGTTGTTTCTGGACTATGAATGAAAAAAGAACAAAACATAAAGGGGATGAAGAGAAGTGTGCAGGTTGTGAAGATTGGGTTTTTGAGAGGGAAGAAGAAGAAAGGGGTATAATGGTGATTTTGCACCTGTCTAATTTCATTAAGGATAAAGTAGTCATTTCGTGTGGATTTTGCTGAGTCATACATGTTCTATCCAGTCAGATCCTACCACGTCATCGCCATGTCACTAATCATGTGTCACATAAGTAATAAAATGAGATTATGACCAAAACTCAAATGATTAATATTTGCAGGAAACTTTGGAAGGATTAACAAGTATAGCGATGAAAATTCAAACGAACCCTATTTGCAGAGACTACACACATATTTAAGCCAATGATTTATGTATTCCGTAAAATGTTATTTTTAGAAAGTTTTAATCTACACTTTTTTTGGTACAAAGTTTCAGCTCTTATTATTTCAATTCCTAAAAATTGAAAAAGAGTTGAAAAAATATGATCTTGCATATACGTTTTCAAGACCCTTGATTTTAAAATAAGAAATTATTTTTTCTCAAAGTAAAATATTTTAATTTTCAATGAATTAAATACACAAAATTTTATGATTTAAAGTTCTTAAAAAAAATAAAAAATCAATGACATAAATACAATTTTTTCTTTTATCAAACTTTACATGATCACTTGAGTTCAATCACTTGATTTTTTTACCATAGTTTTGGTAATATGATAGTCACCAAGTTACTCTTAACAAATGTTATATAACTTTTGGTTAGAATATGACTTAACTAGATGTAAAAGATGTAACTTTTGATATTATGGAAGTCGGTTAATGTATAGCAAATTTAACATTATAGTTCAATACAATAATTGTTGTTAGTTTTATAGATTGTTATTCAGATCAATAGGTTTCTCAATTTTGTTCATGGTCGAATCATAACTCTCAATCGATTATTTTTGTGTAAAATCTGCTTGAATCATTGCTCCCGATTGATTTTATTTTTTTTTTTCCAGCATAGGGGTCTATCGAGCAACTATCATTATATACAAGCCATGTTCTAAACGTCATTTTATAAGGAACACCCCGACAAAATTCTGCAATGTAAAGGAAATATATACAATCAACCATATTAATCATTAGAAATAGAAGGTCGGCTATCTTTTTATACCCTTTTAGAAGAAAACAAAAATTCAGAATTTTGTTTTAAAATAGGTTTGCTAAACATTCGAAATCGAGTTCCAAACTTGAGATTCTTCCAAACTTCAAATGCTTTGTCTATCCACAAAACTGATTGTAAGATTGATTCTGAAACTGGTCGATGTATCCAAGCAAGAACCATGGTATTGCATCGCTGCCATGCTCCATAGAGAGGATCTGAAGGCAGAGGTGGTAAGATCGAACCATCAACAAAACTTATCTTATTCTTTGCCATGAGAGCAACTTTCATAGCCCTAGACCATGCATGTATGATAGTTTGGTCCAGAAAGTAGTGGAGAAAACCAATGGTTGTGAAGGACTCTCATTGGCATGAACAAAATATGGATTTAGGGGATTTGTAATTAAATCTGGAAGGTTATTTTGGTTTGCCATGGTGATTTAACAAACATAAAAACAAGAGATTGAAAGAAGAAAAAAAAACAATAAAATGCAAGTTGAAAATGAATATACGATTGATTATGGAATGATATCTCCTGATACCAATGTTAGTTGGATAAATACATTGTTATTAATTGTTCTGACTTACTTACATGAATCATACAATAATCCCCTTATATTTACATCACAATGTAACCACCTTTTGTAACTTCCTAACACAAACTGAATATATAACTTCCTAACACTAACTGCATATAATAACTAACAATTAACCATGTATTTATCTACTGTAACATTTCGAAACCGCAAGACGTCTTTTAAGGATATCTTTTCAAGCGGATCATATTGGTGCAAAATATGTTCTAGTCATGCTAAACATCTTTTCAGGTGATTTAGAAACACATAAATTTGGCACAACTATGTTAACTGATATATGGAAATTATTAAAAGTTTTATTCAAATGCAGAAATATGATTGTGGCCGCTCAAAGCATGAACCAATATTGGACGCGGCCAAGATCATGGCCAACAGACTTGATATTTTCTAAAGTATGCATCAAAGAACCCGGAAAAAAGACATGCACATGACCAAGACTAACGAATGGCAAATGGGTAGCATATTGCGATGAAGATTACTACTTCAACACATGCATAAATTGCAGACTTGACATAGAAGTGATGCCAGGATTTTTATTATGACATAGAAGTGAAATAATCTACAAGACACTTGAACGACTGGAACCAATGCCAGGATTTTTATTATGAATGAAATAATTCTTAGATATAAGTATATTCATATGTTTTGTAATTTAAGTTTTTATAACTGTGATCGAACCTATTTTAATGAAATTATTCCCGTTTATTAAGTCAGTTATTGAATACATCTTCAAAATAGTACTATATATTTATATAATAATATTTGACAGGAACTAAGTAATAATGGCAGTATAGGGGCATTGCTTTACCCTTTTTGTATTAAGTTGTTGGTTCAACATATATATAAGTTGCATAACTATCTTGAGCAATACAAATTTATTTTTTTAGTTAGAAAGTATATATTATCTTAGCAATACAAATTTGTTTAGAATAAACAGATAACGAAACTTCAAAATGAAAAAAAATGAAAAAAAAATAAAAATAATAAGAATGATAAAGGAAGAAAAGAGCACACCATAGTGGAAAGGGAAGAAATTAACATTCAGTATAATATATTGTTGAGGATGGTCACAAAGGGAAATATATGCATGGCATGATAACTCCAAAACTCTAGTTATAAGGCATATATAACTATCATATTTTATTATTTGTGTTAGGGTTAAAAGAGTTTTTAGTCTCTATAAATATCTTAAATTTTATTTTTAATTCCTCCAAAAATTTACAACAAGTTTTGGTCCTCAATATTTTTTAACACGACTTTAGATCTTTATTTTTAAGTCAACTCATGAATGATTTTTAAAGAGATGTTTAGAATTTTATAACAATCTGTCCATAAAAATTTAGAATTTTTTATTAAAATGTGAAATAAATATGATTTTTTAAGCAATAAAAATTTAATAAATTCATTTAGTTCATCACTTGCTTAAATTCATTTAATTAATCACTTGGGGATTAGGGTTCAGTCATTAATATTTAGACTATTTATTTAACTTTTTTACACTTATTATTTCACTTTAATAAATGGTATTTCTCAATTAGATAAGTATCTTATAATCTTTCAAAAAACGTAAAGGATAAATTCATTCTGATTTGCTAAAAAAAAAATAAAATCATTCTGATGTTTTTTCCCCCAAAAGATTAGAACTAAGCAAGAAAGAAAAAAACGGTAATTAACTTTTTTAAGGATATTTATTTTTGAGACAAAACAAATCATTTCATTTCATGGTAAGTAATAGAAGCAATACAAAGAGGAGGATCGTAAAAAATATTGTGGTTAGACTATAAAAAAAGACGCTCTGACAAGGTTATGATCAATTCTATTTGTTTGCCTGGTACGCTAGATTGTAGCTAGCATTAAAGGAAATAAGTGACCTACAACTAGATAATAAAATGCCTAGACCATTATCATAACTATAACAATTTATAACAACGTTTACAACCCTTTGACAGTCGCTCTCAAAACTAACTCGATTAGCATAGAAGTTAGTATTTAGAGCTTCCGGAAATCACGGCAAAAACGCATCAGAAAGCATGCAAACGTGCTTTTGTGTGTCGCAAACGGAAAACCAAACACACACACAACCAATAATAATAGCGTTTACAACCCTTTGATAGTCGTTCGTAAAATTAACACGATCATAACCGCAACTTACAACAATTTGTAGTGCAAGTTGAAGCATTGTAGCTTCACATTCTGCTACCGAACCTATAGAGGGGTACACTATAGTGCTTGCTTGTACAAGATAGCCTGAATTGTCTCTAAAACAAATACTAACACTGAATTTCCCTTCAGTTGAGAAGATGACTCAATCAACGTTACATTTCAACCTGATGTAGTCACGAAGTTGGGGATGAAAATATCAATTTATTGTATATCAATTTCAATCAATCAAATTAATGAAAAATTTGTGCTTTTAAGGGTGGAAATTGATGGATTATTGAAAGAGTGCATGAAATAAACAAGAAAAAATGAGCTTTTCAGTAAAGTCCGTTCTAAGTTCCAATAAGAGATTATCATCAAAACATTTATGAAATTATAATCAAGTTTGGAGATAAAGTTCACATCGTCACTTGGGGACTTTAGCAAAGTTGCCCAATCCTATAAAATATGAGGCGCCGCCTCAAGTACAATGTGGCTCAGGGGATGCACCCCGCTCAAAAATAAATAAGCAAAGATCATCACAGTTCAATAATAATGGTTAAAGACAAGGGCTACAATACTTTTACTTTAGTACGGCGGCACTCTACGTCCCGCCGCGATAAATAAGAAACTCGCCAAGAGCAAGATGGAGGTTAACTCGCCAAATGTGAGACAAAGAAGAGAGGACTCTAGATGTTAATGTTTGAGCGTGAACAAAACCAAACCATAAGATGATGACTGGATTGCATGTGTTTGACTCAGCTTCAGATTTCAATGAAGCAGTGCAAATTCTTCAATCACTTTATTGTATATCAATCAATTTGCTATTCTTCATTCAAGTATACCAAAGTCATGAAACAAAAGTTATACACAATCAGCCTAAACATTAATTCAGAGCAACATAATCATGCAGCTTTAGGAGAAGAGAGATTAAGGGGGTTATGAACTTATGTTTTAAGGGAAACTAAACTCATGACTATGAACCAAACACTAGAGTTCATCAGGAGAACAATAACAAAGGATTAAATTGTACTACTTCTGAAAATAGTTTTAGTGCTTTAAATGTTAATTTCATATCATTTTTAAAAGCTAACATTTGGTTACAAATAATCATTGCAAGACAATTCCACATTTCAGAAATAGCTAATTCCTATTCAGAATAAATTAACCTCATTTCACTTTGAACAAAACATATCAATGTATGATACTTTTCTAGGTCATTTCATATTTTAGATATATGATATTAGCTTGCAAATCCCTTTTAAATTCTAATGAATGAACTATGAAAGAGATCTTCGGTCCATAATACCGAAGTTCTGATCAATGCACAACGAAGATAACCTCCAAATAGATACAAATAAATCAAAACGTAAGCCAAGTAAACAAGGAACATAGAGAGCAATATCTATAGGGATACTGATAATAGCAATACTGATAAATTGACTTTAAACCTCAAAGCACTATAACAATGCAGGTTCTTGAAATCAAAGTAACAAACCAAAGATCAACCATAAGTAAACTCAGTAGAGATATATGTTTAACTGACCAATTAAATTTCAATTTTACAGCTCCATAACAATGCAAGTGCTCAACATAAAAAAAACATAACAAATTGCTTGCACAGAAGACTTGAAGAATCCACCAAAACGCTTATCCAGCAATTGAAGTTTCACCTCATTTTCAAGACATCTTTTCACATCCATATGTAGTTAAGAGTTTGCTGCTAAATTCTGCAAAAGTAGCAATAAAAAAATATAATTAAGCACATCAACTTATCAGATTTCTGAAAATGCAGCAATTACATTCAGATTTCTGAAAACGCTAGCTGCATATGCAAAAATAAATAAATGCAGAGCTTGTGGAATATTAGAAATGCAGATACTTACATACAAAGAACGTAGTAGTTAGAAAAACCCATATTCAATTTAATAACATTTCAATTTTTCTTTTTCTATAAGTACTAGTTGAAAAGTGTAATTCAGTCCAACAACTAAATTAATAATAATAAAGCTATAACACTATCACATTAGAAACCTTTCGATGCAAGATAACATACTTGGTAACGAGCATCCATCCACCTGTGAGGTGGCCGGAACAAGATGGAATATTCAGGATAATCTGACAAAAGCGAAAGCCGACCTTGATCCAAGTCCAAAACATATGTCTGGTAACTTTTAATTGATTGGAAGATATTACCAACAAAGATGACACAATTCCCTTTGGTAACACCCAAGTCCGAAGCAGAAGCACAAAACGAACACACCGACCCCAACCTCAACCCCAAGAACAAAACCCTATCCCCTAAACTCGTCAACTTCACCCACTTTTTCTCCTTCTCACTAAGCTTAAACAAATCAATCCTTACATGATAATTCAGACCAGGATTATTAGGATCAATACAAAGACAACGACAATCATAAACATCCACTAACAACAAATTCCCCTCGCTCTCGACTAAGAATTTCACGTTTCCACCACCAACCAAAGGCTCAGCCACTAACTGGACACTCGAGTCCGGTCCAACCATAATCGTCTTACCAATTTTGTCAACTGCGTAAGGTCGCCCTTTAAAAAGGCATATGTCTCCGAAATTCGCTGACATGTCCGGGATAACCTTCCAGTTCTCATCTCCGAATTTCAAAAGTAACGAATATGGGGGAGAGGCTAACGCGCCAACAATGAGAGACTTTTTTCCATGGCACATAGTAGCAATGGCCTTTTTAGGGTACATGTATTCACCACTGTAGAGTTGCTTGTTTACTGTTAAGCCATAGTCCAAGACGAAGTAGGTGCTTCCTAAATGGAGAACGGGTAATTTGTTGTAATCGAGCACAAAATTGCAATTAAACGTCCCATATTGGGGGAGTGGGTGAGAGTGTTTGGTTTGGCCACTCGTGTTTTGGCTAGTACTTATCAACCAAGGGTGTAGGGTTAGGGTTTGTTCTTCTTCTTGTGGCGGTTTGATGAGGAATATATTTTGTTTGCAGAGGTACCAAAATGATGTGGTGTTGTTGATGGTATCAACGTCGTTGGGGTCAGAAAGAACTGGTAATTTGAGGAGTGGGAACTTGAAGGGTAAAATGTCATGATGATTGGGGCTGGAGGAAGAGCGCCATGTTGAACAAACTGATCGAAATCGAATGAGATCGACTTCGCCGTAGATTCGTTGTGATATCAGATTCAGAAGTTCCGTTGGGAGTTTAGACCAGTCAACCTCCATGGATGCGAGTAGAAAAATCTATAAGCAGAAGCAGCTATAAACAATTAGAAGCTATATATAAGCAAAAGCTATAAGCAAAAACATAAGCAGAAGCTATAAGCAAAACCCCACAAACAGAAGCAGAAACTATAAACAATTAGACGCTACAAGAAGAAGCTATAAGCATAAACAGAACTATAAGCAGATGCTATAAGCAAAACCTATTGCAGAAGCTATAAGCAAAAACAGAACTATAAGTAGAAGCAGAAGCTGTAAGCAAAAGCAGTCGTTATAGGCAAAAAGCAGAAGCTATAAGGAAAAAAAAGCTATAAACAATTAGAAGCTTTAAGAAAAACCTATAAGTAGTAGCAGAAGCTATAAGCTATTAGAAAGCTAAAAATAAAAACAGAAGCAATAAGCAAAACCTATAAGTAGAAGCAAAAGCCATAAGCAATTAGAAAGCTAAAAGGAAAAACACAAGCTATAAGCAAAACCTATAAGCAGAAACCATAAGCAAAAGCTAGCTAAAGCTACAAACAGAAGCTATAAGCAAAACCAGAAGCTATAAACAATTAGAAGCTATAATCAAAACCTATAAGCAGAAGCAGAAGCTATAAGCAATTGGAACCCATTTCCACCCATAGTCACAACGAATTTTATAAATGATACAACATCCATGTGAGGTGGGACCTAACGAAAGTCTAGAGTCGGGTACAAAGGAATTAACGTTATGGTAATCTTAAGGTTCAAACGAGCCGGTAGAGGTGTAAGAATCAAATCAATTAATCAACAATGCTAAAAATTCAATCTAAACAAATTAATTGCATTTGATTTATCCCATGTTCGGATACTGATTTTACGTCATTTAAAACCGATTACCGAGACAATTTAACAAATCAATAAGAGAGCAAATGGTGAGAGATAAGATAATAGAAGTTTGTGTACCTTGAGTTGTAGTTGAAGGACGTATACAAGTTGGGAGGAATCGAAAGGAGTTAAGAGAGGTTAGTACAAACGACATCCCAAACCGGCCCCTGCCGTATAATCATTAGATGGCATTGAAGAGTGTATTGGGTGGGTTTATTTTGTGTTGGGTGTGATTTGACAAGGGTTGTGATGCCCTAACGAGAAGGGCCTTGAGGTCTATACCAAAACACTTTCTATTCAACCAAACAAAAGAAAAGCGTAAGAACACACTTCTTTCATCTCTATTTCTTCTATCCTTTTCTTATATTAAATAGTACATCAAATGTATTATATTTCTCACATATTTCTCTCTTCTCGTACTCTCTCATCTTTTTCTTTATTCACGTTTTCATCTTTAAACCAAACACACACTTAAGAAGAATGGAAAGAAATCAGAAGAGGGTCTTATTTTGCCCTAATTAGTGAAGACTGATTTGGGTAGTTTAGTCAATAATTTTAAATTTTAAAATAAAACATTGTAGAGACTAATTTGGTCCAAAAACATATTTGCGTTGGTAATTTTTTGCAAGGTGACATTAGTAAATGACACGTCATCATTTTAACTCAACACGCCAGCAACTGACAAGTCAAATATGAATCAAAATTAATAGAGAGGCTAATTATAACCTGAATGAAAATGTCAGATTAATTTAGATATATTTTAGCTGCTCAAAACAATTTTACTATGTGATATGTCCTTGCTATTACTCAAAATTAACTCGATAAATAGGGTTTGTCAAAAAATTAAAATAATAGATATAGGGTTTTAGATATCTTAAAAATATCTTATAATATATTCATAAATTGCTTTTAGAATCTATCTATGATGCAAGTGAAATCGGTTTAGAATAATTATACTTTAACATATTTTCCAAAAACAATTGTTATAATCCTTAGGTTTTCGAGGAAGGGACCTTGGTAATTTGGAGTTCGGCTAAAGATGAGTATAGTCTGACCAAAAATCGTTTCACCCAAAAATTATCAATATGATATAATTTAGATGTCTGGAAGAAAAGAAAAAAATTATATACCTAATATTTCTTACTAGACAAATAGCTTGTTTAGCTAGCTCTATTCTTAAGATTATATGGTTTTAGTGGATAGAGGAAGGCCTCTTCCCTGTCATTACTTCTAATTGTTTCAAGTACACTTGTATAGATCTGTTCCAAATCGTTTAAGAATGACAATAGAATGCAAATTGTTTAAGAATAATGTTTTTTATTTAAATCCAAATTGAAGCTTGAGGATGACATATTAGAGGTATAATATTAAGTAATCCTGCGCTTTAGATAAATTATGAACCTAACATCAATAACTTCTGCAAGTATCAATGTTGTAGTCTTAGCAGCCTGACAACATGAGATGTTAATCAGAATAAATCAACCTCATTTCACTTCAAAGAAAACAAATCAATGTATAATGCTTTTCTATGTCATTCCATATGTCAGGTTTGTAATACTAGCCTGTAAATCCATTCTAAGTTCGAATGAATGAACTATGTAAAAGACATTCGGTCCATAATACCGAAGACCTTACCAAAGCCCAACAAGAAAACCTCCAAATAGCTACACATAGAGGACGGAACCGGTCATAGATAGGTTATTCAAAACTGCATTTTTCTCAATGTTCATTGACTCCATTTCAATAAAGCAAACAAGAATGAGTTTGTAGTCATAATTATGTAACATGTTGGCAAGTCAAAGACACAGAACCCATGAGGTTGGGTAAACAACAGAGCAGTACATCCAAGACTCCAAGTTTATAAGACATCCAAGGAGATAGCCTATAGTCTATAACCATTGATAAAGATTATAATGGAGAAAGAATCAAAGAACTCTCTGTTCAGGTCTTAAAAGGTTTGTGATAAAAAAATGGTATCAATAGTAATAAAATTAGTAGAAACAACAATTTATTTATAAATAATCTCTGGACTGTAATGAGTAATCTATGAACAGAGAATGAGTTCTTTTACAACACAACAACTTAGGAAATAACACATAAACTAAGGAAAGAGATAATCTACTATTTCAAGACAATTCCTCTCCAACTGATTATTCATTCAGTTTTTATATCTTTTCAAAATCTGTCAAATTACAAAACCGCCTGCCTAAAACATTATAACTGCTGGTTGTTGCCTAATAACATAATAGAAGAAGAATGTCATAATTCACCAACACATCACTTAAGCAGTGGTTAAATCAATGTCATGCTCACTTGTTTTTATCACTTCTCATAACATATTTTACCAAACTATCTCTACATTACTAGGTGGGGAGCTGTAGTATTATATCACCATTTCGGAGTGGATGGACAACACATAAGTGTATTTGACCAAGTCGCCATAGACCTACTCGACTCATTCTGAGCCTCATGTAAGTGACTAGTTACAACAAATAAGGGTTGCACAAACAGAGGGCTAATGTAACATAATAAAATTCTGGTTGTTGCCTAAGGTTTATAAGTGGTCTAACAGTTTGCTGCCTCTAAACAGTTAAATATAATATATTGAAACTTTCAAATCACAAGTCAAGATCAACCTTAAATAAACTTAGTTGAGATAAAAGTGTAACTGATCAATCAAGTTTTAACTTCACAGCACCATAATAATGCAGGTGGTCACAATCAAAGTATCAAAACATATTTCAACCATACATAAACATAAACTAAGTTGAGCTATATATGTAACTAAGTTTCGACTTTAAAGCACCATAATAATGCAAGTGGTCAAAATCAGAAAAACAAAACAAACCATGAATAATCACAACTTGCTTACATCTAAGCCTTCATAAAACACTTATCCGGCAACCTGAGCTTCACCTCGTTTTCAAGACATCTTTTCACATGAATATGTAATTAAGAGATTGGTGCCGAGCATGTAGTCTGCAAAAGTAATAATAAAAGAAGATAATCAAGCTCATCAACAATGTTACATCTAGTTTAGTAATAGTACTGGCTTATAAACAGTCAGTTCATAACATTTTAATTTTTCTTTTTCTATCAGCACTAGTTGAAAAGTTTATTCCAGTCTGACAACTAAGTTAAGCACAATAAAGTTATATCACAATCACATTATAAACCTTTCAATGCAAGATAACATACTTGGTAACGAGCTCGGATCCATGTTTGAGGTAACCAGAACAAGTTGGAATATTCTCGATGATCGTACAAAAACGAAAGCTGACCTTGATCCAAGTCCAAAATATATAACTCACATTTAGATGACATCGATTCGAAGATATCATCAACAAAGATGACACAATTCCCTTTGGAAACACACAAATCAGAAGCAGAAACAGAAAATGAACATACCAACCCCAACCCCAAGAACAAAACCCTATGCCCTAAACTCGTTAACTTCACCCACTTCTTTTCCTTCTCATTAAGCTTAAACAAATCAATCCTTACAGGATCATTCAGATCAGGATCATTAAGATCAATACAAAGACAATCATAAACATCTGCTAACAACAAATCTCCCTCGCTCTCCACTAAGAATTTCATGTTCCCACCACCAACCAAAGGTTCAGCCACTAACTGGACACTCGAATCCGGTCCAATCATAATCGTCTTACCAATTTTGTCGACTGCGTAAGGCCTCCCTTTAAAAGTGCATATGTCTCCAAAGTTCATTGACATGTCAGGGATCACCTTCCAATTCTCATTGCCGCATTTCATAAGTAACGGATGTGGAGGAGAGGCTAATGTGCCAACAATAAGAGGTTTTTTTCCATGGCACGTAACAGCAACGACCTTTGTAGGGTACATGTAGTCGTGACGGTTGAAGAGTTGACGGTTGAGTTTGAAGTCGAAGTCCAAGATGAAGAAGGTGCTTCCCAAATGGAGAACAGATAATTTGTTGTAATCGAGCACAGAATGGAAATCAAAAGAGCAATTTCGGATAACTGGGTGGAAGTATTTGGTTTGGCCATGCGTGTTTTGGCCAACTCTTATCAACCAAGGGCGAAGTATGGGTTGTTCTTGTTGTTGTTGTGGTGGTTGGATGAGGAAGAGATTTTGTTTGGAGAGGTAACAGAATGAAGTGTTGTTGCTGCTGTTGATGGTATCAATGTCGTTGGGATCAGAGAGGAATGGAAATTTGAGGAGTGGGAACTTGAAGGGTAAAATGTGATCATGATGATGATGATTTGGGACGGAGGAAGAGCGCCATGTTGAACAAACTGATTGAAATCGAATGAGATCGACTTCGTCATAGATTCTTTGTGATATCAGATTGAGAAGATCCTTTGGGAGTTTAGACCAGTCAACCGCCGCCATGGATGCTAGTAGTAGAAGCTATAAGCATAAATTATAAACAATTAGAAGCTATAAGCAAAAACAGAAGCTATAAACAATTAGAGGCCATAAGCAAAACCTATAAGCAGAAGCTATAAACAATTAGATGTTATAAGCAGAAGCTACAAGCAAAAACCTATAAGCAGAAGCTACAAGCAAAAAAAAAAGCTAAAGGCAAAACCTATAAGCAGAAGCTATCAACAATTAGCTATGAAGCATGGACTCTGACACCACTGATTATTCTGAGGGTCTAGTCCCATAGTCTACTTGCGTGGACATAGCTCTGTATGGACTTGGCCCACCGAAATTGGCACCAGGGAAAATCGAACATGAGATCTTGAGAGAAGCATACTCCAAGGTCCCAAGCCAACATCACTAGGCCAATCCAAATGGGTTATATTTGACCTTTTATTAATCCATCTATCTATTATTGAAAAAGCTAAAAAGGTATAATCAAATTTATGTTTTGACCCCTCATTGATAGCATTGCTCTAAAATATTCTAACCTGCGTCAAAATCTGAGTCTCTAAACAAAGAAGAAAAAAAATCTTTTTTGGGACATTTGTCAGAGTATCCCAACACTTGTCCTACAAATATTGTACTGGTGCCGGACACCGATTCAAGGAGTGTTGATCAAGTGTCATACGAGTGTTGGACACCGACACATATCGAACACCACGACACGCCTAATTCTAGAGGTGTATGTGCTTCGTAAACAATTAGAGGCTATAAGAAGAAGCTCTAAACAGATGCTATTAACTTATTAACTATTAGAATTTATATAAGCAATAAGCAAAAAGTATAAGCAGAAGCTAAAAGCTGAAAGTTATAAGCAAAAAAAAAATGAGAAGCCATAAGCAGAAATACCTAATATGATGAACGACAGAGAAAGAATCTCGCAGCGGAGAGGAATCAATGATTCAAAATGATTTCTAATTCAACTTTTTAGATAATTTTTTGTTTATAGCTTTTTTTTAGTCTGTTTAGTTTCTATTTTATTTAAGCTTGCTTAAATATAATTTTATCATCCAAATTTAGCCTTTATCTAAGTTTTGCTCAAACAAAAAAAGTTTTGCTCTGCACTTATTATTTCATACGATGAAAAATGATATTTGAACAAGTATTTTTTATTGGTTATACAAAAATTATTTCTCTTTTAAAATTTGATCTCTATTTGTACAAAAAAATAAAAACTGGTATATATATTTTGTTTAGGTTTTAGAATCTGGATCCTTGATGATGTTCGTTTATGAAGTTAAATTTTATTACAAGAAAGGTTTTCATCATGTAAAAGCCGCGTTGAAATTTTAAAATCTGAATATGTACAATTGATTTTTTTATCATCTAGATGTGCAAAAGTTTTGAAATTTCATTCTGTTACATGAGAAGTTCGAACAATGTAAAGTGAGTGTTTGGATTCAAGCACGGATGCACGTATAAGCCTTTGGGGTCAGCTGACTGCTGACCCCACTCTTTGCCAAATTCAGCTGACCCCACTCTTTGCCAAATTTTTTTACCAATAATACCGTATTTTTATATGTTTAACCCCACTTTAATTTTAAGTTGCTCACACATGACTCAATTTATACACTTAGACAAACAATGTAAACTATTATATTGTATTTGTTATAAATAGTTTTATTACTTTATACATTGAAAAAGTGCATCACTACTGGCTACCGGATAATTTGGGTTTTAACTAACCTTTAGATTTTATTCAAAACAAAAAACAAATGCTCCCAAAAAATATTAAAAGAATACCGGTCACTAACTCACTATACAATAGAAAGAAGATGAAAAGTTAAGCTATATTTGATAGTCTTGAAAATGAAAAAAAATCATACGTTTTTAAAATATGAAGTCATGACGAGAGCAATTGTAATTCTTCGACACTAAAGTGCCTTTAGATTTTTGATATACATTCATATACTTTTTGTAATCTTCAATATTTTGCTTAATGATAACGACTTCATCATTTTAATGGTTATGGTTTTATATATTTTTGTATAAATATTTATGATAAACACCCCACTTTCTGAAATTTCTGGCTTCATCCCTGTTTGGATTCTGAAATTTGAAGGTGTAAAATTGACATTTTGTCATTCGAATTCTATAATTTAAATTTGTGGAAAATTAACCGCGATTAATTGAACATGGCATTTTTTCGCTTACTAAATGATAGAATAACACACTTTGGATTATATAATTCAAAAAACAAGAGCATTTTCGAAGAACAGATGGGAGGGCGAGAAGTGTGGGGGGAGAAAGAATTGCACGTGACAATTTGGATTGAAAATAGATTAGACCAAGCTAGACTTTGCAAGCTAGACTTTGCAAGGTCTGAGACTGACCTGATCAAAAAAATTCAAGACTTGAGTTTGACTTTTTTGTGTAAGATACATAGGACTAATATTTTTAACATTATTATATTCTCAATGTTGAAACAAACCACCAGAGGACTAAGAATTCAATCTAATCTTAATTGCGTTTGTTGGTTTTTTGCATATTCAAATATAGATACGCGAGATAATTCATCAATTTTTTTATATCATACAATATTATTAGTTTGCTGCCTCGAAATAGTTAAATATAATATATTGAAATTTGAAACTTTCAAATCACAAGCCAAGATCAACCTTAAGTAAGCTTAATTAGTTGAAATGTAAGTTCAAAGCACTATAACAATGCAGGTCAAAGTAACAAAACAAAGATCAACCATAAGTAAACTCAGTTGAGATATATATCTAAATGAACAATTAAGTTTCAACTTTACACATAATAATGCAAGTGGTCAACTTCGAAAAACATAACAAGTCATGAATAATCATAACCTGCTTGTAGATAAGACTTGAAGAATCCACCAAAACACTTGTCCGGCAACCCAAGTTTCACCTCATTTTCAAGACATCTTTTCACATGAATATGTAATTAGGAGTTTGGTGCTGCTGAACATGTAATTTGCAAAAGTAACAAAAAAAGAAGATAGTGTACCAACATTGTTACATCTAGTTTAAAAACTTCATAATAATAACAATAACTAGCCATGGTTATGTACTATATATATTATCCCATAATTCGTGCGCTCAAAACAAATGTTCGAATTACATTCAGAATTTGGAAAAAGCTAGAAAAACCCATAGTCATTGGAAAATACTTAGAAGTGAAGATACTTATTGGAAAAACCCATAGTCAATTTAAGAACATTTGGATTATTCTTTTTCTGTAAGTACTAGTTGAAAAGTGTATTTCAGTCTAACAACTAAATTAATCATAATAAAGCTATATCACAATCACATTAGAAACCTTTCGATGCAAAATAACATACTTGGTAACGAGATTGCATCCACCTTTGAGGTGGCCAGAACAACTTGGAATATTCGGGGTAATCTGACAAAGGCGAAAGCCGACCTTGATCCAAGTCCAAAACATAGCTCTCACATTTCGATATCCTATTTCGCTCGAAGATATTACCAATAAAGATGACACAATTCCCTTTGGCAACACACAAATCCGAAGCCGAAGCAGAAAACGAACATACCAACCCCAAGAACAAAACCCTATCCCCTAAACTCGTTAACTTCACCCACTTCTTCTCCTTCTCATTAAGCTTAAACAAATCAATCCTTACAGGATCATTAAAGTCAAAACAAAGACACTCGTAAATGTCCGCTAACAACAAATCACCCTCACTCTCCACTAAGAATTTCTTGTTCCCACCACCAACCAAAGGTTCAGCCACCAACTGGACACTCGAGTCCAGTCCAACCATAATCATCTTACCAATTTTATCAACTGCATAAGGCCGCCCTTTAAAAAGGCAGATGTCTCCGAACTTTGTTGACATGTCAGGTATCACCTTCCATTTCTCTGTTGGAACAAGGGTGTTTCAAAAATCACCTATTGAGTTTTGACAATAACAAGGTATTAAAAATAATCAATTGGATATGCTAAACAATTTGTTCAAGTGTGCAGGATCCATAATCAAAGT
>Ga0315914_1002093_pt1 | contig 30496 bp, 10 predicted proteins | sample MpolenodulesMG_FD_203920 | JGI IMG/M metagenome (GOLD analysis project Ga0315914, IMG submission 203920) | Medicago polymorpha root nodule microbial communities from Los Angeles, California, United States - elongated nodules | ecosystem: Host-associated > Plants > Roots > Nodule | place: USA...
ATTGATTTAAATAAATAGAAATTTTCCTATTTATTACTTGAATGAAATAGAAGCGTAATACTCCGTTTTATGATGTTACTCTGATTTATCTATTAAATTGCGATTTTTGGGAAACGGGGTGTTACATATATATATACCAAAAAAAAAATTGTATTTATATCATTACACATTTCACCTAATGATATACATTTCAACTAAACTAATGATATATATCTAATCTATGGCGCCGAAAGATCAATGGGACTACCATCCACTTCAACCTTCACACCAGGACCAGGACCAACCATCTCATCGGGATCAAGATTTTCAATCATATACAATTCTTCGTCATCTCTGATCACCTCTTGACCCGCCGCCCGACTTAACTCATTATAATCTGTCATCTGGCTGACATATCTATCAGCCCAGTTTTGTGCATCCTCTCGATGGTGTCGTCTCCATAGAGGGCAAGTGGGAGGAATCGAACAATCATCCTGCAAATTCAATGCCATAAAATGGTTGTCATTCACATATGCCAGACACATCAACCAATCGATACATGGCGGTGGCGGTGAACCACATAGAGGAAAATAGGTTTCCGATCGCCCTTTCCCAATAGACAACACAACAACCGTTCGGTTGAATTTATGTGCGTTAAGGAAACCCATATACGGCATGGTCACCCATTGATCTGGTGGTGCATTCCCAATATCGCCATAGGATAGAGCGTCGTAGACCTCTTTATACCGCCTATCATCATTAATCATCCTTCGATAGCGAGCATTTTCTACACTGAAAAGCTCTTTGTAAAGGAGGTACCAGATTAGTTGGTGATCATCAACCGTCAAGTTGCGTAGGACCGCAACTGCTCGGAACCCACAATGGCCATCACCAGGTACATCCTCAATCTTTTCAATAAATTCATGCATCCAAATTGGGATTTGGTCTTTATGTGGTATGTGGACTTTAACAGGTGTTGGCTTCGGATATTTTGGAATTGACTTAGGAGGAATAGGAGACATGTTGCTTTTTCGTGCACTCTTTCTACTTGTCCCTGTTGATTTTGTCTGTGAACCATGTGTTTGTTGTTCCTGGGAGTCAACAATTTCCCATAGCGAAGGGGACCGCCTTGTCGATCGAATGCTTTGTTTATCTTTCTTTGGAGCTCCTTTGGTGGTGACCTTATTTGGCGGTGGACGCATAGAGGTGGTCTCCGGTAAAACAAAGTGTCGAAATTGTTCCTTCATATGCACCTTCATGTTGTAATCGGCGTCCTTGAACCGGGCCTACAATGTGTAAAAAAAACTGTCATTTTAGTTGTTGCTGGAAAATAGGCAGAAACATGCATGCTGGTCTGTGCACTGATAGGGTTCGGATTTTATAATCCAAAATGCATATGCACTTTCTGAAATATAAAATTTGAACCTTCCTGACACACCCTTTGCATATGCCTTAAATGCACTTGCATGGGGCGTAAATAAATTTCAAGCAAGTATGCTTTTTTTCTTTAACTATTATTCCTATTGCGATCAGTTTGACAATTATTGGATTATGCTTTTTATACTCTTAAATTTTAAATTTTACATTTCTGCATATGTGTATAAAATGTAGGCTTAATTGCACTTTTGGCCCCCTATCTTTTCAAAAGTTGCGATTTTGGCCTCCTAACTAATTAAAATACAAAACAGCCCCTATGTATTGGATCTTTGGCAGTTTTGACCCCAAAAGTCAATTTTGACTTGGTCTTCGCTGACGTGGCACCCATATCACTTAAGTGAGGTGTCACGCGTAATTTTTTTTCTTTTTTTAATTCATGCTGGCTTTTTTTAATTGGAAAAATTTAAAAAAAAAATAAAAAAAAAAGTCAGGTCACGTGACTTTCTCCTCTATTTATGCCTATGGTGGAGGATGGACAAACGCTCATGCTACCTTCAATGGAGGAAGTGATGCTTCAGGAACAATAGGTATGCACCATTTTTCAATAAAAACCACTACTTGAAATAAAGTTTTGATTTTTATGCTTCTTTGTAAAAAAAAAATCAGATCTTGAAGTAGAAAACAAGTAACCCATTTCACTAATTTTGTTGTTTGTGTTTGTTGTGTAGGTGGGGCTTGTGGATATGGTAACCTTTACAGTCAAGGTATGGAACAAACACTGCTGCTTTGAGTACAACACTTTTCAGCAATGGTTTAAGCTGTGGCTTTTGCTATGAAATTAGGTGTGCTAATGACCATAGATGGTGCCTTCCTGGTTCCATTGTGGTCACTGCCACAAATTTCTGTCCGCCAAACAATGCTTTACCAAACAATGATGGTGGTTGGTGTAACCCTCCTCTCCAACATTTTGATCTTGCTCAACCTGTTTTCCTTCGTATTGCTCAATACAAGGCTGGAATTGTTCCTGTAGATTTTAGAAGGTAGGTTGCTTTTACCGAGCATCTACATTTTTTATATAAATTTTCAATTTTTTTTGTATTTGGTATAAACTAATTTGTGTTGGTTTTGTGTAGGGTGTCATGTAGAAGAAATGGGGGTATAAGGTTTACTATCAAATCAATGGACATTCTTACTTTAACCTAGTTCTTATCACAAACGTTCGCGGTGCTGGAGATGTACCTGACTTTCTGTTTTCTTTTTACTTTATTTTTTTAATTTTTTCCAATTAAAAAAAGAAAAAGAATTACACGTGGCACCTCACTTAAGTGATGTGAGTGCCACGTCAGTGAAGACCAAGTCAAAATTGACCTTGAGGTCAAAACTGCCAAAAATCCAATATATGAGGCTATTTTGTATTTTAATTAGTTAGGGGGCCAAAATCGCAACTTTTAAAAAGATAGGGACCAAAAATGCAATTAAGCCTAAAATGTATCTATATCAATATATTAAATAATGTATGTATGTTTAAACTACACCAATCATTAAGAATAATTATACAAAACTTGCCCGTGGATTGCACGAGTAAACGTATAGTAGAATTAGAACGTGTGCAGGGGAAAATTAGTTACTTCTTTATAAATTCTTATTTTCTATTTTTTATTTAATTAATATAAAGAGTTTTTAGAGGGAAATAGGATTTTTGGAGGGAAGTTTTTGGAGTAGAGTTTTTTATGGAGAACTTGTAAGATTATGATGATGATGATGATTGTCCACATGCGTGCAACAAACTCGTTCCCGTCATTTTATGAGCCTTAGGCCAAATTTGAGAAAGGACCTCCTTATATAATAGATTATATATATTTTTTATAACGGTGAATAAGATATCATTAATCATGACGGTCACTGTAATAGGATGTTTTAAAATTCTAATGCACACTAAAACATCGTGTGTCAAATGCATCTCGTCCATTATATTAACAAAAAGAATAACAAAACAAAAAAAATATTTGGACGGGCCAAACCAAACCCAGCAAAGTTTAGTAAAACGATCATAGACATATCAAGCTTTATATAAGCTTTATTATCTGATTTGATAATTCAATTGATTTACTATCTCTAAAATTTCTCAAAGAGCTTCATTATCATTCGTCACCATAAAGTCATAATTGTATAAAACATACTTCCCTCATAACGAGTAACATGAAGACCTATTATCATTTGTCAATAGAATATAATATGTTAGTTATCAAAAATCACACAAGACCAAATTTGACGTCGCAAACATGAAACTTTCATGATGAGAGTCATATTATATTATGAAATCTAAATACAAATTCATGCTAGCTTCAATCTAAAACACCGAAAAGCATCTTCATAATATGAAACAAATTTGGTATCTGGGAAGGATAGATATTTTGTGTTTTATGTGTTGCTTCTGCGATTTACGTTTTACTTCTAAGTTTTGTGTTTAAAGGGTGTGAAAATAAAAGGGTGAAATGGCTTATGGGCTCAAATCTGGTAAATGTTTGGGCCCTTTTTGCACATATTTCTATATAGACCCCCTTTAAACCATGTATTGCTATATATGTCCCCCTCGATAAAATAAAATGAGCCCTAGGCCGCCGCACCACCAGCCTATGCCTAGGTCCGGCCCTGGTCCGCAATGGTGGATCTTCTCCAAAATATTGGAAGGGGCGGTAAGTTTTAGCTAAAATATTATAATTAAAGGGTTTTGCTAGAAGACACATTTTATGAAGGTGTCTTTTAGCAAGTTATCCTATAAGCATTTGCTAAAAGACACCAACTAATTTTTATGAAGGTATCTTTTAACAAGTTATAACTAAAAAGTTGATAATCACACCTTGAGGTGTGGATTGCTAAAAGACACCTTCATGAGTGTCCTCTAGCAAAGCCCATAATTAAATTTCATAAAAGTTATATTTACAATTGTTAAGTGTTTGATCACTCGAAGGATTCTTTTCAAGTACATGTTGAAGTTATACAATTTACATCTTTGCTTGAAATTCTCCTTTTAAAATATGCATCGATTTTCTTATGTTAAATCAGTGTATCACTGCAAAGAGAAAAAAAAAAAAAAAGCAAATCCAAGAACTAAATTTTAACTAAAATATTATAATTAAAATTCGTAAAAGTTATATTTACAATTGTTAAGTGTTTGATCACTCGAAGGATTCTTTTTAAGTACATGTTGAAGTTATACGATTTACGTCTTTGTTTGAAATTCTCCTTTTAAATATGCATCAATTTTGTTATGTTAAACCATTGTATCACTGCAAAAAAAAATTCACAAATTGCTATATATATCCCCCTCATAAAAAATATATATTTCACCCCCTACGGTGCATGGACCCTTGACCGCCGCACCCCCCCCCCCCCCCCAAAAACAAAAAAGATTAATTAGGAATAAAAAATCAACAATCTAATTCATTGTTTTCTAATATTAAAAAAGGGAATTAAAACCAATATCCAATTCCCACAAGCTGCAGCACACTAGAACACCTTCCTTAAAAAAAAAAACAGTAGAACACCTCCCAAGTGGTAATGCACAAAAATATCAGGTCATTGCCACTTAGTTGATTAGCCTTAGGGAGTAAATTTACCGTTACACGTATTGGGAAACAAGCAGAAATCTTATCCTTTAATTTGATCATGGTCGTCTTAAACAATTTGGAGATCAAGTTCTAATCTTAAGTTTTAGACTCTTAATAGAAGCATAGAAAACTGGAAAATAGAGTCCTCATATATTTAAGGGTTAATAGGTCTTTACCCCCTGTAATATATGTCATTTTTGGTTTTTTCCCCTGTAATTTTTTTTTTGATTTACCACCTGATAGGCCAAACAAAAACCAGTTTTATTTTTTTTAAAGAAATTTTGTTTTTGTTTGGCCTATTAGGGGTAAATCAAAACAATTTTTTTTTTATAGGAGGTAAATCAAAAAAAAAAATTTACAGAGGGAAAAACCGAAAATGACCTATATTACAAGGAGTAAAGACCTATTAACCCTATATTTAAATTAGACTTGGGTGTAGTTTTGGCCATTCAAGTTTTACAATTGCTTGGTTTTAGCCTCGAAAATTTTAATTGCTTGATTTTGTCGCTCTAAGTTTCAAATTGTTTGATTTTGGCCACCAAATTTGAATTGCTCAATTTTAACCCTTCAAATTTATTCCATTTTGTATTTGCTAGTCCCCATTAACATTTTGAATAAAAAACATTGACGTGACATATCAATTACAAGTGTTTGATTCTACGCTCATGCATTAACGAGAGCTCCTATTCTCAACAGCTATTTGATAAAGTGTATCAACCATAATTAAGTACTAATTCACATGTGCTAAGTATATGCGTATTATTACAAATGTGTTCGAAATGTTTATTTTGCAATGCACTTTCATGTAGGCCTTAATAAACGCAACTATCCTTCGTACTTTGCATTGAAATTTCAATTATGGAGCGTCGACAAGTATTCTTAGTTGTGCTGAATTCATCTATCGAGAACCAAACACTAAACAAAACCTGAACATGTGAAAATCAAAAAAGATTGAAGACATGTTTGGGTACACATTCTGCAAGAGGCAATAAATTCAGTGTTGTTGGCTTCGACCGGTGATTAATGACTTTTTTTTAATGACAAATGTTAGTTAGGTTAGAGGTTATGTTAGTATTCTAACTATCCAAAGGAAAGGTTTCTAGAATGACGAAATGATTGAGCTTCTTTCCAGGCTCAAACACTCACACAGCTCCTTTCAAAGTAGTGTGTATTTTTTTAAAATCAATTTCTCCATTTTCAATATGGCCTATTAGAATCAAACATTTTTAAATCAAATGTTACATCAATGTTTTTTTAGTCAAAATATCAATGGGACTAACATAAAATGAGATAAACTTGGAGGGTTAAAATCGAGCAGTTGAAACTTGGAGGACTAAAACCGAAAATAAATTAAGATACTATAGAGGCTAAAATCGAGCAATTGAAATTTAGGAGGCCATAATCAAACAATTGTGAAATTTCGGGTCGAAACTGTATTTAAACCTTTAAACTATAAATAACATCAAACACTTGTAAATAAGGTGAAAAGGAACCATCATTTCAAAATTAACAACATTCCAATTTCTTGGATCAAATATATCATCATTGTTGTCATTAACATTATCTTCCAGATTATCATCGTCACTATCAAGTGAATTATTCAAATCAACATCAACATTTTCATATCATGTTATGATAATCTATGTTCTAAATCTTCTTTTTGTCTTTTTAAGATTTGATTTGAAGTGTTTTCTCGTGAAAGACACTTTAACATCCAAGTAAGTAAGGTGCTAACAGATAGCGATATGAGTAAAAGTGGGATGAGTAATGTGTGATCATATATGGTTGACAATGACCTTATTTATAGTGATGATTCATGATGACACTCTGTCATGTCGTATTTTTAGAGTATTTTTAATTAAGTTTGTATTCTAGTTCTATTAGTTTGGTACTTAATTTAGAGTCATTTTAAATAAATTGTCATGTTTTTATTTATTGAGTCAAGTAGTATATTAGTGCATATTATTACTATGGTCAATAGCTAGATGAGATAATGAAGGTGTGACATACTTTGAAGGGCTAAACAGTGAAGATAAGGTGAGAAAAGTAATAGTCATTCACTAATGTGGTTGATCTTGACTCAATATTGTTGATCCCCTTACCTTCCCCTGTGACCCAACACAATGCGACAAGGTGAAATAAAGTGGGTAAGATCTCCTCTTGAAAAATTGAAATGTAATATTGATGCGGCTTTCATGAATAATAAAGTGGGTGTCTATATGTGCTTTAGGGATCACCCTGAAAATTTTATCACCCAAAATGATTTTCTGTGTTAGGTTTGGATGATGTTATCTTTGAATTAAATGCTAAATTAATGGTAGACTGTTTTTTTCAATAAGCCATTAGTTGATTTAACTTCTTTTGGTTTCATAGTAAGATTATAATGCATTTATTTTAAGAATTGTGTCGAGACTCGTTGGTACGTTTTCAATGAGACAAACCAATGTAGTAATCCATGAGTTAGTTATGAAGGTTTTATATGGCGAATCCTTCCGTATTTGAGTTGATATTTGATTGTATTATTTATGCTATTTAATGTTAACGATATAAGATAATCTTGATTGTAACTAACATCGAGCGGTGAAAAGATTACTACCACATTTTATCCTTCAACATACTTTAGAATTGATGAGGAGTTGTCTTTTCTTTGTATTAAAGGTAATGATGAGCATGTTTGTTTTAGATTTAAAAAAGTGATTTTTTTTGTATTTTTAAAAATGATTTTTTATCGAAAACTTACTCAAAAATAATAGATGTTCTTTCAAACGCATTTCTTGTAAGTTAAAAGAGAAATTGTACCATTCGCTAATTTAAATATTTATTTTAAAAAACTTAAATATTCATTGTTAGAGATTATAAATAATAAAAATCACACTTTTTAAAAAAAAAACATCTCTCAAAAATAATTTTTATGAGAAGTTATATGAAATAACTTCTTATTTTAAAGATTTTTTGAAATTTATTCTACAAAATATTTATAACCAAATGATAAAACACTTAGGATGACATTTTAAGAGAAATTATTTAAACTAATTTTTTGTTTGAAGCTTTCTTCAAAAACTTCTTTGCTAAAATAATTATAGCAAAAAGATGATATACAATCTTTTTTTTTTTTAAAAGCTATAAACCTAAAGGCCACCCACTAAAGTTGTTTGAGATTCAAGTCATTTCAGGTTTGTGATCGTGGATGCCTCTACGTATTGAACTAAAAAAAACAACCTTTCCAAACAGAAATGGTTTGTAAGAAACAAGGCAATGAAACCATTATTTATAAATCACAAGTTTTCCAAACAAACCTTCAACTTATGTAATATCAGTGAATTACATGATGTCTGAATAGGAAATAGAAATTCATAAGTTTCCTAAACCGACCATTTTAAGGGCCTCAGCAAGCTGTTTTTGGTCCATATTATTATCTTAAAAAAAAAACCACTAACTCACACAATTGAAAAAATAAATAAAAAAATGCAAACATCAACAAACATAAGCCATATTATAATATAACAATTTTCGTTGGTCGAACCTAATTTCTTTTTTCATAAACAAATATCTAAAACCTTTCTTTTCTTAACTAAAAATAAATGATATTCCTTCGTTTAAATTGATAGAATATTTCGATTCAATACATGTTTGCTAAAATCAAAAAGGATGAACATGAAAACAAACTCACAACATTCATGTTAATATCATAAAATAGTAAAGTACACAAGTTTACAAATACGACTATAATTAAGTGTATGAAATACTTATACTTCCGTATCTATAGCGTTGAAAACACCAAAGTCATTGACTAAATATGCATTAGATCGAAATTGATTTGATAATCTGAATCTAACAAACATTGTAAACAGACGAGAAAGCAAAACAACGCCGCATAGGAAAACAAAACAATGTCGCACTAAAATGACGAAATCACCAAAGAAAAAACTAAATAAATGTGAAATTTATTTATTTAAATAAAAGAGGATGGGAAAAATATATTTTAAAGGGGTGATTTTAGGTAAAAAAAAATGACATTAAAGCACCCCTCTTTAACGTGGATGAAGATAAAAAAAATTAAGGGAAATGCTAACTAATGCCATTGGGCACTTGTTTAGAAGTTCAAAATGAAAAAAATTTCTTGAAAATTATACATTCATAACGTTTAAACATAAAAAAGTAACTTTTTCTAACTAAATTTTATCAATTATTTTTATTTTTGAATATTTAACAGCATAACCCAAAAACTAAAGTTGTAAGTAACAACTCACAAATCAGAGATGAACTAAAACTTTAACTTAATTTTTTATTTTTTTATCAACAAACCTTAACTTAACTAGCAACACATTTTCACTCCAACAAAAACCAAATGGATACATCATCCTGTTCCTATTACGAGCAAAAATTTACATTTTAGATTCATTCAATTAATAATATGTATAGTCTTTACTATATACTACATACATCATTTAATGAATAAATCTAAAATATTGATTTTTTACTTATAATAGTAATAGTGACCTATCCAGAAGTCTTAGCTCAACTGGTAAAATGCCAAAATTGTTAGATCAAATGTCATGATTGAGGTTCGAACCTCGATACCTCCACTTATGTGAGTTTATAATTATTTTGTTATTTCGTCTATCTACCAAAAAAATAATAATAGTGACCTAAAATGTAGTTAATTACGTTTACAAACCAATCTAAAATATCGGAAGAAACTATAATTATGAAAATGGATAATGTTTGTTTAATGCAAGTGCATTCATATACTCTCTAGTTCACTTGTAATAAATAACACATAAATTCAAGAAGGAAAAAACAAAAGTCACAAACTTATGTTACACTCCTTTCAATAAATAACAAAACCTTATGGTTATGTCATGTCATCATAAAAAAAAAAGTAAATTAGACAAATCATAAAAAGACATATATTTTGCTCAAAAAAATAAAATTAAAAAGACATATTTTGTTGCAACATTGATAAAACATTTTCAACTTTTTCATTTTCCATTTTCAATTTTCAATCATTGCATAAACTCAAAGAATAATCGATCTCTCCATTTTCCGATTAAACGATCAATGGAACCGTTAAACTCCGGCGACGATAGATTCTCCGACGCTGCCACGTCACCTTTCACCTTCTCATCCACCTCTTCCGCCTCCGTTTCCGGCCTTTCCAAGCCGCGTTTCGTGAAGCTTCGTAAACACAACAATGCCTCTGTTTTCAATCGCGACGGTTCCGTCGCCAATGCCGCCGTAACCGTCGTTGGATCCGATAAGGTTGATTCCGCTTTGAATTTTGATAAACGGATCAGTGATCGGTTGAAGAATCTCAAAATTGGAAACGAGGGTTTCGGTAACGCTGCGATTCCCGAAGCAATGATGAGCAAGTTGAAGATTTCAACGGCAGGTTTTGATAAGGTTCGTGTTGAATCGGAGCTTGGGAACGAGTTGAAGAAGAAACTCAGCATTGGAGAAAATGAAGGAGGTAACAATGTAGAGAATTCAGCGAATTCGGTTATTCGACAATTGAATAATTTGAATGTGAATGATGTAATGAATAGCAAGTTTAACCTAGTTGATCAGAATTTTGAACCTAATTTATGTAATTCTTCTGCAATGCCATCGTCTTCGGGTTTAGGTTCGGGTTCTGTGTTATTTCAACCTTTTGAAGCTAAGAAGGATCAATTTGTGTTTCAGAGTAAACCAGAAGCTTCGGGGGCGAATTTTGTTGAGTTTAAATCGCATGGGCCGAAGATTGGTGGAAAAGAAGGGAAGTTGAAGGAGAAAAGTGGGAATGTGAGGATGAATAAAAGTAGGGTGAATTTGAAGCATTCTACACCGGCACCTGTGCAAGGTTGGAATGGGCATGGTTTTGTTTTTAAAGGAAGTGTTTTGCAAGAAGATCGTCCTCAGGGTTCGTCTGAGAGTTGTTCCCCAATGGAGGTTTCTCCTTATCAGGAAAAACTAGCTGAGAGTCGAGCATCGAGGGAAAGTTCTGTGAATTCCAATGAGTCACTTCGTGTTGATTCTGAAGATTCTGTACCGATGAATTTTGTTGATCACATTGATGAAGATTTGATTGGGGCGACTGAGAAAATGAATATAAATGAGAGTAGTGAAGTTACGAGGGAAGATAGAAAGGAGGTGAAATCGGAGTGTGGTATAGGTGAAAATATTTGTGTTGAGGAAGAGACAAAGGATGAGTCGGTTTCTGGGGTTGAAACTGAAAGCTTTAAGTCTGCTAGTGATAGTGCGGATGTAACCGATGATGCTGAATCTGAAGCCCGTGATGGTGATAGAATGTTGAATTTTGGTTGTAATTTTAGTTCGAGAAATGAAAGTGTGAGTGGGTCTGGCTTCACCTTTGCAGCTGCTTCTTCTGCTGAAGCTCAATTGTCTAGCCCAAAACGCCCCAACAAAAAGAAAACTTGGGTAAATGTTGGTCATGATTCTTACAACTACGCGCCAAACATAAAGGTTCCTTATTCATCCCCATCTGTGCCATTTGCAACGCTTACTGGGAAACCTAATAATGTGTCAGGGCAAGACATAAAAGCCAGAGTGTCTCTTCCTCCTCAACCCAAAACTAGGGTTTCTGGTCTGAATGAGGAACACAAATTAAGGGAGGATTCTGCTTCTGTTTCTGCCGAAGCATGTGAAAAGTGGCGCCTCCGGTGAGTATACATTTATTATAGTTTTAATTCTAATACCATATATGCAGTCACTTGCTTATTATGTACTCAGATTTTGATATTCTGGATTACAAGCCCTGGCTTTTTACAATTGCTTCTGATATGTGAAATGAATAGATTAATGAGTTGGTTAGAAATATGGTATATGATAGAGCATTATGTATGGCGTCGTTCGATCCGTGTAGCCGACCCCACTTAATGGGATAAGACTTGGTTGTTGTTGTATGTGAAAAGAAATAGATACAGTTATATGTTTATATAAAAATAATAAACAAAATTTGCTCACTAAATTAACTTTAAAAAATAGTTTCTTTGATTTTGGCTCAATACTCTCAACATTGAAATTTGCAACTGTTACTCACAATACTAAATATGCTCTAAATCAGAGGAAACCAAGCCTACAAGAACGGGGATTTGTCTATGGCTGAGAATTATTACAAACAAGGACTTGGTTGTGTACCTAAAGAACAAGCATCTCGGAGCTGTCTCAGGGCTTTGCTGCTATGTTATAGCAACCTGGCAGCCACACACATGTCTCTTGGTAGGATGAGAGATGCAATAGAAGATTGTAGGCTGGCTGCTGAAATTGATCAAAATTTTCTCAAGGTGCAACTTAGAGCTGCAAAGTAAGTCTCCATCGTTGCTTCTAATCTTTTTGTTTTCTGTACTTTAGTTGCATGAATTTTATGTTCAATTTAGAATTAAAATGACAAAAGCCTTAGGACATGACAGCTGTTAGGACCCCGAATGTGAATGTGGGCTCAAATGGGCTGATACCATTCCAGAAATAATATTGCTACAGTCCCCAATCCCCATTATTTCCCTTTATTCGCTGTTTTATCCGTTAATTGCTTAATTTTCGGCTCTGGTTCCTATCAACAGCCTTAGAGTCTTCTTTGATAGAAAATAGATGCTCTAGGGTTGTTAGGTATAGGTGAAGTTAACTTGGGCTGTTGGGTAATGGCGAATTATTATTCAAAGATATGGAAAATACATTTTACTTAAATAATATGTAAGTATCTACCACCTTGCATACTTGTACTTCATGAGCACAGTTTTAAGCATCGAGATTAATGGGTGTGTGTATGTATCCCTAAGTCATTTTGTTTTCAATCTTGTTTAAGTTGTTATCTTGCTCTGGGAGAAGTTGAAGCTGCATCACAATATTTCAAAATGTGCTTGCAATCAGGAGCTGATGTTTCTGTTGATCGAAAGATTTCTGTGGAAGCCTCCGATGGCTTACAAAAGGCACAGGTTTGATTACTTATAGTTTTCTTTAATCGATAACTTGATATATCATGGAGGTTTTAATTATTAACTTTCCCTTTTTGTAAATTATTTTTAATTAGCTATATGCTGCATGTGCGATGAATTAATATTGAAAATTTCTTACACTGAACTAGTTTGGGATTGTATTATATTAGCCTTCAATAGGAAAACTGCCATAAGAAAGGTTTTAAAAAATGGTTCATGACCGCGATTCTAGCAGACATTTTTTATGTCTGCAACCACATTTGCAGCCACAACTTCCGTATTCAACCACAACTTTTTGCAATATCAGACGTTGTGATTCAAGATGATTAACACCTTGATCACAAGGGTTCAAAGTGCTTTTAGCCATTTTTAGTATAAATTATTTCTTAGTCTTTAATCCAACGGTTGACTTTGGGGGGTATTGTAAGGTTTTCTGATATTATATCTGAAAACATGGCTCTGCTTTAGGTTTATAAAATTATTGGAAATTGGACATATTTTAATAATGAAAGTGTTGAAATATTTTGTCAAAGTGGGGCCGTACAAATATAGATAGGTAAAGAAAAGAGAGATAGATTGTATGTTGCTTTCTTTTGTGCAAAAAACAGTCTAGTGCTTGATGGATGTGTGTTAATTTTGCATTTTCTTCTTCATTCCCCTTCACAAAATCTAGAGGTTTTTGAATTCACAATTTATAAACTGGCTGTGGTGTTGATGTCCACCCCCTCTTCCTAACTGATTAGTATTTTCACTGGATGACAGACAGTATCAGATTCTATTTATCATTCTGCTGAGCTTTTGCCAAGGATTTTGAATTCACAATTTATAAACTGGCTGTGGTGTTGATGTTCTCCCCTTCTTCCTAACTGATTAGTATTTTCACTGGATGACAGAAAGTATCAGATTCTATCTATCATTCTGCTGAGCTTTTGCAAAGAAGAACATCCTCTGATGCAGAGAGGGCATTGGAACATATTAATGAGGCGTTGATGATCAGTATGCACTCTGAAAAATTGCTTGAAATGAAAGCAGAAGCTCTTTTAATGGTTGGTGCCTCTTCTTATAGTATGCTGCAATTTTGTTAAAGTTTATATTATGTTTGATAGAGCATGTGTCATTTTGAAGTTACAGTTTCTGTATTTTCTTTCAAATTCTCTGAATCTATTAATATCAAAAAAACTCAAGAGTCAGCATAAGCCTTTTAGTGTAGTAATTTATGCCAATTGATTCGTGTTGGCTAACTTCTGTTTCAAATATCAGTTGAGTAGATATGAGGAGGTGATTCATCAGTGTGACAAGACTCTTAGTTCTGCTGAGAAGAATGCTTCTCCAATTGCTGCTGGTTGCCAAGTCACATATATGGATATTTCAGAACTCTCAAAAGTTGTCTACTTCAGACTATGGAGGTGTTCAATGATGCTTAAAGCCTACTTTCACCTAGGAAAGCTTGAAGAGGGTCTTTCTTTGCTGGAACAACAAGAAGAAAAGGTGTCTGCCATAAACAAGTAATCATCACTATCCTATAACCCATTCACACTACTCTTCCACAAATCACGGGCAAGCTGATAAGGCAATAAAAATGAATATTTGACAATGATGATCTTTTTTATCATCAGCTTTGATACTGTCCTTGCAGGAGTGGAAGCAAGGTTTTGGTTTCACTTATACCACTAGCTGCCATTGTGCGTGAGCTCTTGCATCATAAGGTTCGCTTATACAATGTTTCATGATACTTTAATGATGGCCATTTATATTTTAATTTTTGTTTGCTTAATACCTAGAACTAGAACATTTCTGCTGTTAAAGTATGTGTACTTTTTATGCTTAATAATGCATAGGACACTTCTGTACATTTCTGTTGTTAAAAGTAGTTGTACTTTTTTCCCTTTCTCATGTGCATTTTTGCAGCAGATATTGAGGTTTAATAGACTTTAAAAATGGGTTTTGGAAGAGAGACTTCGACTTTAGCATTGTACATCTGTTCATTTGCAATTGAGTTACTTCTACTGGTTGTGATTGTTGTTGCTCTTGGTGACAATTGTGTTGCGCCTATACTCTCCTGTTTCAATTTGTAAAATTAAATAAAGCCGGGGAGAAAATGTCTCCAATCATGGAACAGGATTTTGATAGGGGCTTGGGTATTATGGGGTATTCAAGTCAATACCTATCAACACACTTAGAGAACACTCCCTTAAAAGCTAGCTATCAAGGGAGAAGAACTAAACACTTAAATAATCCACCGAGCATCCCATACTACTCAAAGTGTGATTTTTTTTTTTTGAGGTCTCGAAGTGGGACCTGGTCACCCCATAATAGTTCCCACCAAATTCATAAGATCCAACTTGATTGTTTTTAGGTGTATTTGGGTAAGCTTTGAAAAAAAAGTATTCTTATCATATCACTTTTTTTGACATTTTTTTAGAAATATTTATCTAATTATTATCAAACATGAAATATATAAGGGCAAAAGGGCAACCCGGTGCACTGAAGCTCCCGCGTACGCAGGGTCTGGGAAGGGGTCCCACCATTTGGTGTATTGTACGCAGCCTTACCCTGTTTTTACACAAGAGGCTGTTTCCAGGACTTGAACCCGTGACCTTACAGTCACATGACAACAACTTTACCAGTTGCGCCAAGGTTACCCCTCATCAAACATGAAATATATATTTAAATAAAAAAAAAATTAAAAAAAACGCACATAAACCCTTGGGCTACCAACTTGTATTTTATGAGTACTGATGAGTGAGGATTAATACTGGTATAATTTGTACATGCCCATTCCAATAGACAATAACCATTACACGTGCTACTCTGTAACATTCTCTAGTTCCTTTAAATTGATCACCATCCACCTTGCTTCTCTACTCTTTTCTAATACAATTTCTCTGCCATCAAAAGGCACCAGAAAAATATTCACATGCCTCATTGAAGTTGTATTCTAAGAAATGTTCATCAGTTTAATTCAGTCAGCCCTGTTTTATGTAACTTGGAAATTGCTTTTTATTGGGATTGGTGTAAATCTTTTCTAATGCAGACTGCAGGGAATGAAGCATATCAGGCTGGAAGACACGCAGAAGCTGTTGAACACTATACATCTGTTTTATCTTGTAATTTGGAGTCTCGTCCATTTGCAGCTGTCTGTTATTGTAATCGTGCCGCTGCATATAAAGTGTTAGGTCAAATAACTGATGCAATCGCAGATTGCAGTCTGGCTATAGCTCTTGATGGGAATTATTTAAAGGTTTCTCTCTTCAACTGGAACTTCTTCTTCCTTCTTTTTAATGTAGTTGTTTTACTTTGTAACTGAATCAGATGGGGTTCAGGTCAAATATAGAAACTAGGAATAACATGTTGCCTAGTTTGATGAGCATTATCCATTTTCAATCAATAGTTGATCGTTAGGGATGCTACCACTGTGTTCTTGCAATCTTTCTGTTTTTTAGAAATGTAAAACTTGTGTTGTTCCTTCCCTCCCTGTTTTATCTGTAATAACTTTTGCATTTGACGAATTTCTCTATTTAGGATTTCAATTGCACAGGATAATGAGAAAAATGTTTTCACACTCTTGCAGGCACTTTCTAGACGTGCAAGTCTGTACGAGATGATCAGAGATTATTCCCAAGCAGCCAGTGATCTCAGGAGACTTCTCTCTCTTCTCAGTAAGGGGGTAGAGGCTAATGCCAATCATAAAGGAACATCTGATAGATCAATTAATTTTACCAATGATTTGAAACAATATCGCATTCGGCTCTCCGAGCTAGAGGAAGAAGACAGAAAGGAGATCCCTCTTGATATGTATCTTATTTTGTAAGCCATCAGTACTCTTTTATCCTATTATCTATAACTGATTGATTAAACTCATTTTAGAAGCTGTCAAAAAATTTCACAAAATCACCAGTCACCATCAATTCTACTTGTGTGTATTTCTATGTCAAAACTGTACACACAATCCGTTTGAGGTTGAAATGGGAAACATTCAGACGTAAAGGGAAGTTTATAATCTTCCTTCTTTGCTTCCTGAACTTTAGTAATCCATTTTTTAATATCTAGGGTCAGAAAATATATAAAATTCATGTCAGGATTTGACTAAATTAGGATTCCTCAAATACACATCCAGAATCCAAAAATTACAGTAAAAAAAAAAGCTCAATTTGGTAACATTTATGTCGGTTTATAAATATTCGATCCATTTTGCATGAAAGAATCTGCAAACAAGAAAGTGCCACCGCCACAGCCACATCATTGTAGTGAAGGTTAAATTTTCTTTAAATCAGTGGTACTCAATGGTTCATCAATAGTGTTACGTTTTAATTCTTCTCAAGTGTCAATGGGTCATACTTATACTCTAGTTAGAGTATTGATTACCTCGAAGTGTGCACTAATGGAAAACATAAGGCAATGCATACACTGATTGTCTTGTGTACACTGACTTTGGAAAAACATGATTGTCATGTAACCTGTTCATTAAACAGGAATCACCTAAAACTTTGGTAGAGATTTCAACTAAAAATAATGCATTTGGGACTAACCAAGGGTACTAGTACCTCAATAAGCTGTCAGTCAGTTATTGCTTGCTTGTAATACTTGGTAGATCATAAAGAATCTGTAGATGCTGTTAACTTTATGGTACCCTGTAAAAGAACATGGTAGACTCACCGATTTATTTTGATGCCACGCCGTTTTATAATTGTCATCATTCCACATGTGTTGTGGTTCAAGTATGATTGAAAAAGCATAATATTGAAATCTCTCTCTTGCTAATTTAGGGAAATTTTACACTATTCATTTGAGGCTATGAGCTGATTGACATTGTGATTGCAGGGGAGTTGAACCATCTGTTTCAATATCTGAAATCAAGAAGGCATATCGCAAAGCTGCACTTAGACATCATCCTGACAAGGTTTTTTTAATTGAAAACTTGGTGATATACAAATAACATATGTTATTAATTTTATTTTATTATGTAGGCTTGCCAATCTTTAACAAAAAATGACCATGGAGATGATGGGATATGGAAGGTTATTGCTGAGGAAGTACATAGAGATGCTGATAGGCTTTTCAAAATAATTGGGGAGGCATATGCTGTCCTGTCAGACCCTGCAAAGGTATTTATATATTTCCAAATAACAAGGTTGATGAGATGACTGCTTTATATGGTTTTACAAATGTTGGAGCCCAATGCCGTCATTTTTTCCATGGAGCCAATCCTGTGGAGTCCTTGAGGTGGTGAATATGGATTTGTAGTTGACATGTTGATGTTATATGAGAAGTTTCTTTATCTTACAATTAAGACAATTAACGGTTGCCATTGACCTTATATCAGAAGTTTATTGAGAAGATTTTACCTAGCAAATAGGAATTAAGGACTGTTTTGGTTCTCACTCGTTTGTCAAGTTTCGGTTATTTTTAAGGGATCTACAAGTTCTTCAAGTTTTTCAAGCTCTATATTAATTCATTTTTTTCATCATTCTATTTTCAGCGGGCACGGTATGATGCAGAAGAGGAAATGAGAAATTCCCAAAAGCGACGCCCTGGAAGTATGGGTAGAAATAATGCAGAGAATCAGTATCAGTATTGCTCATCTGAACAATCCAATAGGAGACATTGGAGAGAGGTTTGGAGATCATACGGTAATTCTGAAACTGGTCGACCAAGTAGGAAGTAACAAAGTTGCACGAAAATGTTAATCCAGTTAGGTTCTGGATTGCAGTATGAGTCGTGGTCGTGGAATGTGACCTTGTTGGGTGGTGCTTTTAATTTTTCTGCTGCATATGGCCTGCCAAACTTTTGCAGTAAAGCAAATTCAGCACTGCATTTATTAAGTTATTATGCAGCTTCAATCTTTTGAGTTTTGAGGTGTGCAGGAGGTACCCATTCTGCAATCTATGACATATCAGTTGGATAAACTAAGCTGGTCAATGTAGATTCTCTCTTGACAAGATAAAGACAACATGGTTGCATTCAATGAGCATTTTATCGTTTTTTTTTGCTGACCGTTAATTTGAGCAAGGAGTTGGTGTGTTGGCTTGGCTGATAACCAAGCATGTGAAAAGGAAGCTTGAAATTTTTTGCATTATTGAAGGGTGTGATTTTTTGAAATTTTGTAAATTTTATAGACATTACAGGATGTTGATGTTGAGCTGTACAGACGAAATTAAATTGTATAATACCACGTTAACGATTGTAATTACAAAAACACCAGTTGCAGAGTGTGTATGAGTTAATGTTTTCCTCGATGATTATGAATGTCAAAATGAAATCTCTACTCCAGTGAGGATTACAGCAGACCCAACTTTTCTCCCCCAATAAAGAACCAGAAACAAAACGGCAAGAGGTTGGAATTAATATGAGAAATTACGACTTTGTCAAACATTAATTTATTACTCCATCCGTCCCAATTTATAAGTTGATTTTGACCATTTTACACAAATTAAGAAATGTAATCAATGTTTGCATGAGAAAAGGAAATTATAAGTAGCCTTACAAAACTATCATTCATTAATGATATAGGAAAGAGAGATTTATATAATTGAAAGAAGAGAGAGCATTAAATAATAAAGGGTATAATCAAACAACAAAATTATTAATGCTTCATTAAAAAAAAATTAGGAACTTCATTGATATTATAAAGCGATTTATAGTTTTAAACAAAATTTCTCTAAAACTGATATAATTTGGAATGGAGGAAGTATGTTTCATTCCACCTTTGGAGGAGACAAAATTGTTTTCTAAGTGCAAAATTAATTCTGACATGTTTTGATGTTCACAAGAATGAATGATTTTGACTTCAGAATTATACTACAACTTAAAAGTTAAAAAATGGAGTTTTTAAATCTACAATTAATTTTTTTGGTAAAAAAAAAAATCTACAATTAATTTTTAGCTTCAAATTTACTGTTCAAAATGAATACATTGAAATATATAAATTAAATTTACATTCAATTCAATTTTAGCTATATTTAAGTCTATACAACTCATTCAAAATCATGTGACAAATCAAGTTGTCACTGCATAACCAAACACGTTTTATTGCGCTAATCTTTCTCAATTTAAGGAGAATAATAAGAATAATGATAGGAAGAAATTATTTGTTAGATGCATACAAAGGCTATATATATCATACACGCACAGAAAGTAATGATATTTCAACTCTCAAGAGCTATATACACCTATGGCCTTGCACTACAAAAGGAAGAATTTTGCTTAAGTATACTTTTTACTTAGGTATGAAAAACTCATACATATATTCCTAATCCAACTTCCTTTGGATTTGTTTCAACCATCCATGGTGACCTGTTTAATTTCAAAACAAATAAAGAAAACAAAAACAGAATAAAATTTTCCACCGAGTCCCATGAAACATAACACAAGCGCAAAGATAAGAAAACTAACTTGTTGATTGCAAAGTTAATCGTTCCTTGGCTAGCACGCTTGAGAAGAACTTCTCTTGCTTCAATTGGAATTCCCTGTGGCTGCATTTGGAGTTCAACAAAATAGTTACAGCACAAAGGAAACTTATTTGCTGAAATGTTAAATATAACATCTTTGAAATGTAACCAAAAGAAGAATGATTGAAAATTAGATGCTAATATACCTCTTCCGGAAACCAAACCCCAGGCTGTGTGCTTCCTTCAAGAACTGCTAGTGCAAATGCAGCTGTGGAAACTCCTACAGATCTAAAAAAAGTAATTGTATTGTCATAACTTACTAGTATAGTATCAGTATGCACAAGTTTATAGCGAAAATTCTAAATTATTTGTAGGTCCCCTGTGGTGGATCCTGCCTCAGTATGGGGCCCACAATCTCATCTCTTATCCATCAATTATGCTGTAAATGCATAGTACTTCTAGCTCTGTACTTGTGGGTCTTTGTGGGATCTAAAAAATTGTCTGTTTGGTCAACCGGGCTACGGAAAATGCTTAAAAAAATCCATGTTTCACATTTTGCATTAGAAGGCACAATAAAATTTGGACCAAAAACACATCAAAATGAAAGCTTTTTGAGATCTTCTTAAAAAAGCAATTATTTTTCTGGAATATTTTGTTATGAACAATGAAGAGTTATTATAATTCTAATTTTGTTAAATAATAATAGTAATACAAGGGTGTCGTCGAGGTCTGAAACTTGTTTGCAATGCTGCAGTCGCCATTAATCCCTCCTGTCATAGCTGCTTAAGTTTGGTAGTTTATGTGGAATACTAAAACTAATTTTGCAATGAAAACTTTAATTCCTTTAATAACGGTATAAATACAATATGTAGTTATAATATTATATGTTTCACATCAAATACGTAGAACAAAAATTATGAAAAATTGCATTGTATAATATTTTGAAATAATCATCTCTTAAATAATCTCACTAATACAAAAAAAATGTCACCTAAAAAAAGAAAAAAGAAACAGAAAATAGTAACTTACACTGAAAGTCTCTGGTGGCTGAAAATGCCAACTGTATGGCGTCCGCTTGAACATTCCAGATCAACCTGTCCAGAAGATAAGAAGATTTTTAGTTTGAGGTTCATGTACATATAGATCAGAAGATGACATAGTTTATTTACTTATTTAATGTAAACACCATAACAATTCAACAGAATATAAAAGGTACAAGAAGATTAAGCGAGTAAAAGTTCAATAATTTTCATTCGCCTCACCCTCATTGATACACGTTCTCCAGCAAACCCGTCCATTGCTCGAACAACAGGATCAAACAACTCAACCAACCTTTGGACTTTACTTTTGTCTCTCAGATATTCCTGTATTTAAGCTCAAAAGTCAATCACATAATAATTAAGATATAGTTTAATTTTGCATTTTTATTCTCATGATATGTGTAAGTTATTTCACATTTACATTCGTTTTCCAAATTTACTTTTTATGTTTGCACAACGTAGTATCATAACTTGATCATGTTTATACATGTCCATTCCATTTAAAAGTTCGAACTTTACTGCATTGCAATCAACATAACATAATCAAAATAAACACAAGATTATCTGAGTAGGTTATAAAGTAATGTAAAATGAGTTTGTACGATTCTTCAACTCTCACTAGTCCCAACCAGAAGTAATATATGTAGAGTGAGGTTTAAGTTTTGCTCATTGATATTTAGGGTTATGGTTCAGATTTCATTATAAAAGAATATTTGGATTTCACAAAACTGAATTTTTCAATAAAATCCTCCATAAAAGTTGTTAGAGATAGTCTATTATCCATTGTACTTTCACAAAAGCTAAGTATTAGAATATAAGCCAACATTTGCAAAGCATAGGCACATAACAAGATCAAGCCTACAAAACTCGTGCCTGACCTTGCTATCCTCCTTGTTACATCATTAAATCAGATTTCAGGGTGTCATATAGCTCATAATACAGAGAAAGAAAATACTTGATGTATAGCAAATCAAAGTAACCATTTGATAATAGATTGAGTAGCCTATCAGAAGCAATGTTGCATTGAGAGATTGTTTTCATGCATACTGATAGAAATTGCACTAATCTACAAACAAGCAATATCCAAGTGATTCGAGCATACCGGTGGAAAAAGTTTTGTCATAGCTTCCATTCCCCAATTCCAGAAAAATGGTGCTGTTCCAAATCTGGCACTTACAGATGGCACTCCTAAAATCTCATGAGCACTTTTAACCTCTGGCAAATTCCTGAAAACCATGTATTGAAGTGGAACCCTAACAGATTCAGGTGGGGGAAATGGATAACAACAATGAAACAGTGCATAGGAATAATAATGAGAAAACAAAATATAAAAACAAAAAACAACTCTAGACCGTTCTTGATTTCTTGTTCAAAAAACAAGAACAAGTTTTAAGAACAAACAATTACAACAAACCAACAAGTTTTTTTTTATATAATTATTTTTAAGAACAAAAAACAGTTTTAAAAACTATAATCAAGCATGCCCTTACTACTTCTAGTTTGTTTTTGAATCATGGTTAGTTGAGGGGAATATTCTGAGTTTCTGACTTCCAGCATTTTCTATATAATAATGAACTTACAGCAGATAAACATCTCTTTTGTTGATCCCTTTTCCAAAGTCAATCTTGAGCATTCCACTATATGGCTTCAGTTTGATCTTCTCTCCTAGTTGAACATTCCAGCACCATCATTTAATCCTACAAACAAAATGATAATGTAATCTAGATAAAATCAACAACCTGTACAAACTCTCTAGACAACAACCTTTGTTATATGCAACTACTTCCTCTCCCAACAGCAAGAAGCTTGTGGCTAATATAGTTGGACCAGCCCCACCAGTTCCAGCTGTGTAGTAGTAGAACCTGAGTTGACCATAACAGCTTATAAGAGGCTAAATCAACAGGTAAGCCTAGAAAAAAGTAGTTATCTCTGCCCGTGGTTAACCTCATTCCTCTTGTCTTTTTTCTATACGATCATTTTCAGCTAAATCTTATTTTGCCCACGCGGATTAATAGAAACAGGTAAATAAAGAAAAAGATTCGACGTTTCCAAGAGGTACAGAGACCAAAATATATCTGAGTGAAGCTGTTGTCCTATGTTAGAGGTTGATAAGAGTATTGGAAGTGTGGATTAGTAATGGGGGTATTCTCAGAGGTAGAAGGAATTGGTGTTTCTGTATAATGATCAGGAGTGTTGTGGTTACTTGCTGGTTTGTTGGTTTTTTTTCTTGGCATAAGATATAAGTAGGAATGTAGGAATGGCTTATTGTATTGTATATACTATATAGCCTTGCTGTGGCCTTTCATGTTTCAGTTTGTTTTTGTTTCTATTTGGGGAATGGTATTTTAATCCTGTATTAACTACCATTTACCACGGTTGGTGTGGGCTCATCTTGAGCCAGCCAGGATCATTTTTCTTAATAAATTTTTGTTTCTTCAAAAAAAAGAAAAGTATGAAGATTATTAAAATCATTTGACTAAAAATAACTTAACAAAAATGAAGGGCCTTATTGTGTTTGATATATTACATTATGCTTGATTCTCAGCTATCTTAGCTGTCTAGGCATATCATATGAAGGAATCAACATAAGATAATATATGGGCATATCATATGAAGCAATCAATATAAGATAATATATCCGATTAGTTAATAAATATGCATTGGTAAAAAAAATCATAAACTCGAGAAGCACACGAGAAATGGTCACCTTAGCTTCTCTGGCTTATCTTCACTTTCACTTTCACTTTCTGCAGCTCGGACTAGCTCTGCTGCCATAACTATGATAAAATTGTAGTAAGTATCATCAATCAAACTACAGCATATGCTAAAAAAACAGATGTAAAAAATACTCACTCACCATAACTCAATACAATTCTACTGTAAATTAAATATTACTTTTAATAATCAAGTATTATCTAGGTCAATTCAATATAACCGGTCAACAAATAATTCTAACAATTAGATGGAAAACAGAAGAATAATGAAGAAATAGGGCAGCACCATTGCTCACTCCAGGGTATATTCCTGCAGTTGTTATAGCTGGAATATTTGCGGCTAACGCCTTACTCATGAAGGATTTCGCGCGCTGTGAATAGTCTGTGTCGTCACATACATCAATATATGCAGTCTGCACCAAAAAGGGGGAAAAAACCAAAAATAGTCATGCAGAGGAAATATAAACATATATAAGCATAGTTTTGTAGAGAGATTTTGAAACTGGTAATTGTTGGTTGAAGATATACTATGAGATACCTTGGTATTAATGGCGGCTTCAAGCACGCTACATTTTTCTGTCTGTTGGAAAGGACCAGCGGCATGAACTACAAGATCCACACCTGCAGAGGCAATCTAAACTGTACATAATCGGCAATCGGCATCAACTACATCGATAACTGAATTTAATTTAGGTCATGTTTGGATAAACAACTTACATAAGTACTTATAGCATAAGTCATATAAGTGCTTGTGTGTCCGTTATTTTCATAACAAAAGATAAAATAAAATCAAACAATTTTCATAGAAGTTATAACATATTTTCATAAGTTATCATGGTAGTTTATTAAAATAAGTTAAAAACAGCTTATGAACATATCATAAATTGTTTCCATAAGTTGTCACGAACAATTGTCTATGCAAGTAAGTAAATAAGCTCAAGTACGGCTCAAATTTGGGTAAGGCCAATTTATGAGCTTTTAGCAGATAGTTTATACTTATAACCACATATGACCGAAATAAACCTGTTTGGTGACAATTTTTTCTCATGAGCTTATAATGTTTTTTAACTAGTTTATAGCATTTTCTGATAAGTTACTTCAAGTAGTGTTTGAGTTTATAGCTTATTTTTCTCTCATTTTTATCCTTATTATCGTAATTGAAAAAACCATATTAATTCTTTGTTGTGTCATTTCATGCTTCCCGGACCCTGCGTATGCGGGAGCTTTAGTGCATCGGGCTGCCCTTTTGTTTATTTTTTGTCATTTCATACTTATCAACTAGTTTCGATCGTAAATTTTAGCAAATACCACAAATTCAATATGCTAATCTATCCGCTATTCGTCTAAGTTCATTCGCCATCAGCTGGTTTGTCAGATATCAACTACTTTTTACCAAACCGAAAATGTTAAACTGAAATTGCAATTTCACCTTTCAAAGCAGTGTCCAATGAATTAACATCATCAATATCAACACGCGCGAAACCTGAATTCCCGCCAAGTTTAGCAACAAGAGCTTCACCTTTCTCTCTGTAACATAATTCCACACACGCTATTACAATTTATCAAATAGAACAGTGTTAGAAGCACTTGCATATATGCGCATTGCACTTACCTGTTTCTTCCAGCGACGATGATCCGAAGATCGGGACAGAAGTTGGAGAGCGCCGTGGCGGTTGATCCTCCGACACGACCTGTTCCGCCGAGAACCAATACTTTTGAGTTGCGTATTTTTTCCGGTAGCTCAGGGAGGTTGGTGGCGGAGGCGGTGATCTTGAAATTCAAATTGAGAGGTAATGAAGTTGGCGCCATTGATTGGTTTGATGAGATTGGTTAGTTTCTCTTCATTTCTCAGTGTTGCACTTTGTCTTATCCCAAAAAAATCCTATCTTATTGTGTTATTTCTTTCACTGCTTTTGCCACGTTCATTCATGCATAGCGCAACACTTAAACATTGGCGTTAGTTTCTCCAAATTTAATTTTAATAATTCGGAGAGACAGGTCCCAATTTACTCTCCAAATTATCACTTAAATATTAATTTGTTTAATATTTTTTTTAAATCATTTTTGATGTTATTGTTTCTAAGTTTTTCTCAAAAAATTTGTTAAAAGTTGATTTTTACTTTGAAAATGATATTATTATTTTGATTAGCTTTTGAAGAAAATCATTTTTAATGAGTGAGCGTGAGAGAGATAGTTTATGAGGTATGTGTTTTTACTTTTTTAGCCATATTAATGGGGGAAAATTGACTTGAAAGAAAATTTATTTTAACTGAACTTGAATGAATTTTCAATCATAATTTATGATTATTTTTTTAAAACCTCTTAAGAATAATCAATCTATAACAAACAAGTCAATTTCATAAGCATTTTTGTTTTAATCTATTACAAAGAAATCAACTTCATACTCATATTCGATTCATTTTAGTTGGTTTAATTTATTGCTGCAAAACACTTTTAAATTATTTTTTTTTAAATAATGGAGTGAATATTAAAATTTACTAAATAATCAATTAGTTTTTCAAATAAAATGAGATGCATATAGTCTACTTGGTAAAAAAAAATAATGGGATGACATATTGTTAAAAATGACCAACCTCCCCATCTCAATGTTATTCATTGAAGTGAAATCTTACTAATATTCATCCTCATCAACTATAATGTTTGTGTGATAGTTTCCCACCACAAGATATTCATTTACTAATTACTAATATGTATTTATCTGCACGCAATTTTAATTTCTCTTGCTTGATCTTCTTAAAACTTCTACAATGTTAAACCAAGATAAATAGACTAAAGAATGATCTAATACAAAAAGCTAATAGCATATAAGTAATCATAATCATTGTTTTACATATCAAAATAATACAAGCCATCCAACCTCTCAACAAATGCTGTTCACAAAACCACAGTTATATATGCAACAGTGAGGGAATTTTTTCGAACTTAAACATCAATTTGGAATATCTATCAATATACCAACAAAAACAATGTATAAACAAAATTAAATTCAAAAAGAAAAACAAAAATAATATTAACTCCTAAGAAGAGACTCAATGGCTTCGAAGATAAATGTTGACATTTCAGGGCTTGGTGTCTTGATTGCACATTTGACACCAGGGTTTCCAACCACTGTGGTAAGTTCGATTAAAAGTGGTATCCCTCGAGGCAGTTTAGCTGAAAAGTAAAACACATCCTGGTTCGCATTCTTGCGCTTTGCAATAAAGAATATGTTTGATGCGGCCAGTCGTTCCACGGTTGCGTCCACACCACCAATTACAATTGCAGGGAAGTCCTTGGAAACTTCATTTGAATCAGGAAGGGACCTCCATGTCTGCAACACAGTCAATGATAAGGTTTCAATTTCTACATCCAAGCATAAGTCATGAAAAGTGGCAGTTATTGAATTTGTTTAAAATTTCACTTTGTCCTCTAGTCCTTAATAACAGAAATAATCCCATTAAAAAAAATTGCAAATCAAAGAATCAAAACTCAAGATATAGCATAAATGTTATGGCAGTGAAAAGAGATCAAATGAATGGAAAGGTATATACCTCAAGGAAAGCGGCACGCTCCATTCTACCATCCTCGGTAAAAAATGCTTGGAATAAGATTTTATCATTGAAATACCACACAGGCTGTTGGTTGTTTTTTAAGGCAACCTGTAAAACTGAGCTAGGCGGACCTTGGGACATGTTCTGGAACATAACCATTGGAAGGAGTGTCCTAGCTGATGTTCCAGGTTGCAATTGTGGAACCTGAAAGCAATAAGCCATCTATTAGTAGAACTGAATTTCTATCAAAATATTCAAGTAAAAAGCCAATATATGCAATATTTAACCTGCAGGGGCCCAGCAGCTGCAAGACCAAATGTGTTCTTGTTAAATTGGATCATGAATCCATCAAGTGGAACTTGAGAATTGTTCTCAAATAACATATTGTAGAATACTTGACCATCCCGCCTAGTAAGCTGTGCACTGACTTGTAAACCCTGACCAGTTGAAGCAGGCAGTACAACGGGCAAAGGAGGCCTGCAATCAGGGCAGAGGAGGATATAATCAAGCATTATTATGTATATTGCAAGGTAATGAAGCTTTCAGAAACTGCTCAACAATTATATATGTTGATAGGCCATCCCAAAGTCATGTGAACATGTTTTAATATTTATTAACAAATTACAACATCACATATTATTCACGTCAAAAAAAAAAACTCATTATCATTAATCACTATTCAATACCAAAAAAAAAAACAATATTTTCTTTTTGGTTAAATACTATTGTCCCCTAGACATTCTCAAAACTTGTTTCAATCTTGCCTTTGAAAAGTAACGTGTTTCCGACCCCCAATTCTAGAAATATGTCAATTTTTGGTCCCTGAAATTGGGTTTCAGTTTCAGTACCCCCGCCCCTTTGATTTCTACCACAAGGACCACAGATGACATGCCCCCTCCCCAGTTAAAAAGTAACGTGTTTTCACTGCCCAACTTTTGAAATGTCATTTTTTTGTCCCTGAAGTTGTGTTTTAGCCCCCCCGCCCCTTTAAAGCCATACAAAGACCATGAACAATATACTTTTTGTCCCTGAAGTTGTGTTTTAGTCCTCCCGCCCCTTTAACGCCATACAAAAACCATGAACAATATATTTCAAAAGTTGCGGGACAAAAAGACCAATTTTTAAAGGAGGGACTTAAACCAAGTTTTAGGGGGACTAAAAAAACATATTTAACCATTCTCTTTTTTATCGCATGATAAATCATATGTAACTCTTCTAAAATGCATAACAGATAGCAGTAAGCCATTTTACAAGTAACCCACACTTCTTAATTTTACTCACCCTGAAGGAGCAGCTGGCTGGTCAAGAGGAACAATAGAACTATTATCCATGCCCATCAAATCACCAAGTAAATCTGGCACTGGTGCAGCAGCAGGTGGAGGTGAAGCTGGTGTCACAGATGCAGGTATTGTATAGCTGGAAGTAGGAGGTGACCCAGGGCCATTAGCAGGATTTACAGATGACTCGGATTCACTTCCGTCAGGATAGTCATCATCTTCAGTTTTCTGGGCCGAAGCAAGTGTGCGGGTAACAAATGCTTCAGGGGGCTTGTGATAAACAGAAGATAATGTAGCAATATTGACTAGAAGCTCGTCAAGTAGAGAAGGATCGAGGTTGTTTGAGTCATCAGTTATCACAGGCTTCTCAGCTAACACGACATCCTTAGCTGCCTGGAGAAGACAAGTTAGGTACATCAAAGGGAGGGACAAAATTTGTGTCTAACACACAATTTCTGAGAGAGAAAGTTGTTATTTCCATGTGGCTAGACAAATGATCAATCATATTAAGTGTATTGTACCGTATACTTTAAAGAGAATGATAAAACATATTAAGAACTTCTCTGAAAAGAGTTAAGTTGATAAATTCAGTTTAGGTATGCAATCTACAGCCAGGTATCCACCTCAACTAATTAGCTACATGTTGGTATGATTGTGAACTGAAAAAACTGGATTCCAATTCAAGAAATCAAACCTCGGGGTCGGTTGAGAGGAGACGCCAATATATGTATGCACGATCTCGCAAATCAGGATTATCTGTCTCCATGGTCGCATTGTTCAAAACAACCTGTAAAGATTAGCTATAGTGAAACTAACATTGAAGGTTTTGAAGAATGTAAATTAAACAGCTATAGATAATTTTATGAAACAATATAAAGAAGGCTCTATAACCAAATAGATAGCAAAGGATACAACGGAAAATTTGTCTTTCAGATTTGGTTCCAATAATTTTGGGAATTGTTCCAGATATAAGCTCAAATTTGCTAGGTTTTCTATCTTTCTCTTTGAAAAAATATTTATCAAAGATTTGTAAAACCAATAACGGCAAACGCACACAGTTGTTTAATTTAAGATATACAACAATTGATTGTAAAAAGAGAAGTTGCTTATATAGACCACTTGAAGAAAGAGGGAAAGGACTGCACGGATTTACATACTTAGCGAAAGGGTTGTCCTACTAGATTTTGGTAGAAAAATATTGCTATATCTTCAAGCTAATTTATCTATAAAATATGAACAGGATTCTGAGGACATTAAAGCGAGTCACACATATGATATCCATTTGGAATTAAAAAAACATTAAAGCCATGCATTTGAACAAATAATGTGTTATGAGGAAGGACCTGAATCATCTGCTGTGGGCCCTCAGTTGGCTTCTTAAGGAAAAGTTTAACAGTAGCTGTCAGCAATTGTAGTTGGACTAGCGCAGGTTCTTCGGGGAAACTTTCCAAGAAACTTTCAAGAAGCTCGTCAGCATTGTCAATTCTTTCCGCATATTCACCAATTATCCAGATCATTGATGCCTGTCCAGATAGGAAAGTGGATTAAAAGGTAAAAGCATGCTGATGAAAACTGTCAATTACAAACGCACTCAGAAAACATATACCTTGGCTTCGGGCTCATCCAAG
>Ga0315914_1002094_pt1 | contig 30492 bp, 18 predicted proteins | sample MpolenodulesMG_FD_203920 | JGI IMG/M metagenome (GOLD analysis project Ga0315914, IMG submission 203920) | Medicago polymorpha root nodule microbial communities from Los Angeles, California, United States - elongated nodules | ecosystem: Host-associated > Plants > Roots > Nodule | place: USA...
GGACTGTTGGACAGTACCTTGGGCAATTCTACTCACATGGATCTTCCTTGGCACCAGATATTCCCTATGGCAGCTAGGTGGAGGAACACTCTGTGTACTTGGTCTCTCTTTAGTCCTACTTTCTGACTCTTGGGTTGGTGGTGGTGGAGGTGACATTCATTTATTCAACCTTTTTAGATTCAAAATTTTAATCAATTAGTTTGAGTATTGTTAATGGCAACAATGTTGTCCTAATTACAATTTTCAGGTGGATCAAAAGTTATCTTTGGTGATGTACTTGTTATTGTGGGGACAGTTTTCTATGCAATAAGCAATGTTGTTGAGGTATAGTACAAATGATTGAGTACAAATTTTACGTATCCGTCTGCACGCTAGTAATCATAAATCCATTTATGCTGCAGCATAAGATGCAATTTAACTTGTTTTCCATCTTACAAAATGCAGGAATTTTGTGTTAAGAAAAAAGACCGTGTTGAAACAGTTACCATGCTGGGTGTTTATGGATTCCTAGTTACTGCTATTGAAGTGTATCCTTGTTACTGTTTTTTGTTACTTGGCTATTGCCTGTTACCAAATACAAATTATTCTAATTTAACTTGCTTTTCTGTTTTATAATTTTGATTGCTTCCTTTACTTTATTATCCCATAGATCTGTTCTAGAATTGAAGACTCTCAAATCAATCAAATGGTCTGCAGATATTGTAAGTGGTCAGTTCTCATATCATTTTTGGCATAGTGTACTTAACTTCTAAATTATGTTTGTCAATAACAGGACACTGGAAATTCCTATTTTTGTATAGTTTAATTTTTATAGTAGATACCTAAATTCCTTAACAGGTACTTGCTTATGCTGGCTATGGTGTGTCAAGCTTCATATTTTACTCACTTGCTCCCTTTGTTCTAAAGGTTAGTTTCCTTCTCATGGACTTGTTTGTGACAATGTGACAATGCTGTTTTGATTTGTTTTCCAATCTTCTCAAAAAAAATAAATCATTTAGATTTGGTTACATGTGATAATTTTAGCTCAACTATATAGATAAAAGTGTTAAATTTGTTGTTTACTAAAAAAAAGTGCTAAATTTGTTTTTAATCCCTGTAAATTGTCATCTATCAAATTTAGTTTCTACAAATATTTTGACTGTTATTTAGTCACTAAGGATATATTTAGTATTGTGGTAGATTTGCTGAAATTAGGGTGAGTCACTATACAAAAACTACATAGATTTTGCAAAATTATTGTGGTTCAATGTGATTTCGGCAAATCCACTCCGATACCAAAGATGCACTAAAACGGGCACATATAGTTAATCAGGAAATATTTTATAGGGAATTAAACTATATACCTAGTTTTAAATAGTGTGATGGAATATGATGGAATTTTGTCTCATGCAGTTGAGCGGATCAACAATGTTTAATCTTTCTCTTCTAACATCTGATATGTGGGCAGTGGTTTTTAGAGTTTTCATTTATCACCAGAAGGTATTAATTTCCGATATTCATTTGCATCGCTATAGCTGTTGAAAAATCTAAATTTGATGATCTTTATTTTCATTACAATGTGATCACAAAGTGTTAATATTTCAGGTGGATTGGTTGTACTTCGTTTCCTTTTTAGTTGTGGGCATTGGTCTCATCATTTATTCTTCAACGTATGTTTGTTTTTTACATCTGGCCATTATAAGCTAAGTTTTGATTACAGTGCCTTTATAATTGTAACTATAATTAATTCATTGTTATAAAAAAAAGAAAATCATGTTAATTACTAACTAATTGGATTGTATTCTATCAGAGAGAAGAAATCAGTTCCTGCATCAACTACTACTGAGGATGAGAACCTGAACACAGAATACCAAATACTTAATGCTGAAGGTGAAAGCACAACATTTGATCAAAATGATTCTTTAGCTTCGTGAGGGAAACCTCATTTGAAATTGGATGGAGAGGCTTAGTTGGGCTAGCTTCTTTTATTTTATTTTTTTTTACAAAAAAAGTCTTTTAAATAAAAGGATGTTATGCATGCTGAACAATAGGGGTGGAAATAGCATATATTGTTAAGTCAGATCAGCTAAATAAGACAGGCAAAAGCCTTTTTAATAACCTTCAATTGAAAAAACGAGACTTCTTTTTGGTAAGAAAAAGGGTAATTTGCTCTTCTCTTCTTGTCAAATAGCCGAACTTGAGTTAACTCATTCAGGTGTATTTTCAACGTGAGTTAACTTATGTAGATGTATTTTTCAGCGTGAATTAACTCACGTAGGACGAAAATGAGTAAAAACAAATGGGAGAAGAGCAATTCTCAAGAAAAAGACTTCACATCACCTAAAGATGGTTTTAAGCCTTTTTTTTTTTTGAGCAAAAAGATGGTTTTAAGCCTACCACAATGTTTTATTTAAATGTAACGAAAAAGAGTGATTTATTTAAATAAATATAAATAATTATTTTTATATATATCGAAATGATTTGAAATTACATGGACAAAAATCTAAGTTACTCCTGTTTAGAAGTGATCAATTGCATAATTAAGCCTTTTATATATATTGTTGAAATCTATATGACTCTTACCAAATTTTTGGTTTAATCTATTTGAATTTTATCGAGTATAAAAGAAACATAATTTAGTGTGAACTATTTGAATACCAACTTTATGAAAGAGTGCACTGAGAAGTGAATGGTTAAAAATGTATTTCTAGCAAATGGTTGCAAACTTAAACACTATTATTGTATTGGCTTCAGCATGCGACTAATACATTGTTGGTTCGCCGTTTCTTACTGATTTTAACGTGCGTTGTAGGGTAATTTGACTTATTAATTTAGAGGCTGATATTGACCTCTCTTAAATATCAATAGTCTCTGAAAAATGTTTTATCTGAGGGAAGGTCTCCGGTGGCGTGTCAAAAGTAGTACCGATGGTTAAAGTATTCTGTCGTGCATTATAAGTTACAGAAAGCTAATACAAATCCGCCATGCCATGTACAGAAGGAGCATGTTGCAATATGTAAAGTGTTGGTTAATCTGACATTAAAAAAGTTAAGATTGAACAACGTATAAAAGGATTTATAAATTGAACAACATATAAAATGATCTATAAATTAAATGTCTTCAATTTTCTTGTGAAGAAGTGGCGTCAATATTATTTATGTTGTCGCTCTTAGCATACAATGCATTCGGAAAGAAAAAAATCAATGCATTATTTGGTTTAGCACTTGCTGTTGGGCATAGAATTCAATGCAAATTTGTTCAAAAAAAAAAGAGGAGATTTTTACCATCTATGTAATTTTACTCAATTTGAATGATTAATCTTTATGGAAATTTTTGTCTTGAATAAAAAACTTTTAGAATCAAGCAGGTCCATACAATTTAGTACAAATTTCAATTTAAAAAAATAGGGTCAGAGAGATATATTGTAATTCAAACATCAAGGATGAGTTTAATTCAAAACTTCTCTTAAAAGTGAAGAGTGTAATTTACTCATGTATTAATAAGGCCAAAATCAAAAGATTGCTGCCCTCTCACTCCCATGCTCCTTTGCCAACAACATATCGATGCCCACGTGATGGTAATTGATTTGGCCTCTAAATTTCTAATCGAGTCATGATTCGAACGTGGCCAACTGTTTGCTGCATGATTTTTTTGTTGTCGAAAGAATTGAGGTGCATGATTATATTATATTATATTTCGTATGATTTGGCATGTCTGTTCAAATTGTTTTGTTTAATGAACATGAGAAGAAATAGTATGGAACGTCTGGGTTAGTTTAAATGATGAGACAAATATCAAACAACTTTAAACATATTGATATACAATTTGGAAATATGAGACAAATATCAAATTACAAACAACTTCAAAATCAACTTTAACACCCACCTTCACACTTAGCGTGAATCTGAGTCTAATTTTAATATTGCAATTGTCAACCCGACTATGATACCATGTCAAACGATCATGGATCTCATTCCAAAAACTAAGATATATGTGTACTCAAACATATTTTACACTCAACAACTCGGAAATCTGAACAATATGAGACAAATAACAAACTGTAAACAATTTTAAAATCAACTTCAACACCCACCCTCACGCTTACCATAGATTTGAGTTGATTTAAAAATGTGATTAAAACGTATATTTGATTCCTAAAATAAAACGACAATGACATAACTTTATCAAGAGAAAGACATTTGAGTGACATAGATTCACGGTGTTCCCAACTGATTTATTGGAAATGGAAAAAGGATATTCATAAAAGAAAGATGGATCCACCACGTGTAAAATTCTAATTGGTTAAAAACACATAGACGAGAAAAGTTTCATATATAATAACATCATCATTATCATCCAAACAAATCCATTTTCATTCATTCTTCAACTTCATCGTCCCTATCTGCATTTTCCTTCACCTTTGCGTGTGTATGTATGTATTCATCTTCAATCACACATACATAAATACATACATACATACACACACGCATCATCATTCAACCGCTCTTATATTTTTTTCTCCGCATTTTATTGAATCCTTAGCTATTTGCGATTTGATTCAATTCAATTTTTTATAATCATGAACGGTTTGGTCAACAACGGTAACGCTGGCGTCAACAGTGTTCTTGATAAGGCGGAGAAACTTATTATTGATACTGACCCTGGGATCGGTTTGTTTCATCTCTTTTATATTTGAATTGTTTAATTTGTTTGATTTTCTGTTTATTTGATTAGATTTGAGGTAATTGATAAAACATTGTTAGGAGTTTCTTAATTCTTATTATATCATGTGGTTGGATTCAATATTATTAAGCTTAGCGGAATTTGAACAAATCATTGTTTTGGGAGATGGGTGATTGACAAGACCGGTTGAATTTTGATTTTACTTGATTTGTGTATTTTTTTTTTAAAACTAAGTTTTGTTGAGAAGTTTTTACTGGTTTTGTTGGTGAAATATGAATTAGATTTTTGTGATTATGCAGATGATAGTATGGCGATCTTGATGGCATTTCACTGTCCTGAAGTGGAGGTGATCGGTTTGACGACTGTTTTTGGGAATGCTCAAACTGAAGATGCTACACGTAACGCATTGCTTTTGGTACGTGATTTTTTTCCTTCCAGACTTGGAAACCATGTCAATCATTTGTATGTCCTAGCTCAATTGACAAATGCCGATATGGTTAGGCTTGATATCCGTGGTGTGAGTGTGTGGTGAGTTTCAGGTGATATTTGTCATTCTGTCTATAGAAGAAAAAGAAATCATGTCAATCCAGATTGATGTTGGCTATTGATTCTGAAAAATTCTGTCTTTTTATGTTTTTGGAATCTGTTCTTGATTGTGTTTTTAATGTTTGAAAAGGATAGTGTGAGATCGCAGGCCGTCAAGATGTTTCCGTTGCAGAGGGAAGCATTGAGCCATTGAAGGTATCTAGTTTTGACTTTTGAACTTTGGTGTCAATTTAGTCACATTAAGTTTTATTTAGATGTATGCTTTGCATCCTTTTTTGCCTCTGTTAATTATGTTGTATTTCTGGAATAGGGTGGAAGGCCTCGAGTTGCTGATTTTGTTCATGGTAAAGATGGATTGGGAAACCTATTCCTACCTGACCCTAAAACTAATAAAATTGACAAAAGTGCTAGTGAGTTTTTAGTGGAGAAGGTTTCTGAATCTCCTGGTGAAGTAACCGTTCTTGCACTTGGACCACTTACAAACATAGCTCTAGTGAGTTGCAAATTTCTGTCTTGTATACATTTGTAAATTGAAATTACAATTGTATACATATTTTGATCTGATAGTCTACCTTTTGTTTTAGGCAATCAAAAGAGATTCTTCTTTTGCAAGCAAGGTGAAGAGAATAGTTGTACTTGGCGGTGCATTTTTTGCCTTGGGGAATGTCAATCCAGCTGCAGAAGCAAATGTAAGTCGGAGCGTTCTGTTTGTTGTGTTTCGTGGAATAAGAAAAAGATACATAGACTTATTTGCTTTGGATCTTTCTATTGATGTTTTGTAAGATAGAGGTTATATAAGTATGACGGTAATTTGGGTTGGTATTGTTGTCAAAAAGCAACTATAGCTGCACAATAGCTCTACAACACATCGGAGTTTGAACAAACCACTGTTGTCTGTGATCCGTGATATGCCCACCATTGTCGTCAGATAGAGGTTATATAGTAGTGGTATAGCATAGTGAAATTTAGGGCCTTATATGTGATGATCCAATAAACAATCTTTACTTTTATAAAGAGTAAGCCTCTTTTTGGCTTCTTGACATTGAGGACTACACACTATACATTAATTCACACGTGTATTATTTTCTCAAGCGAGTGATTATCCAAAAATAACCAAATGGATTCATTTTTAGGCGAAAGTGATATCATATTCATCCTAATCCTGATGACTATTCCTAAACTTGCAGATATATGGAGACCCAGAAGCAGCAGATGTTGTGTTTACCTGTGGGGCAGATGTTGTTGTTGTTGGAATAAACATCACAACCCAAGTGCAACTTACAGGTGGGATTGTAATCCCAATTGGGAATGATTTCTCTGCTACCATAAGCTATTTATTCCTATTCTTGGTTAGACACTGAAAAGTGATCGTTTTTTGTTGGTTTCAGACGCCGATCTGCTTGAGCTGAAGGAATCAAAAGGAAAGCATGCATCTCTTTTGAGTGACATGTGCAAATTCTATAGGGATTGGCATGTAAAATCTGACGGTGTCTATGGTAATTTCACATACTATGATCTGCAAGTTATGCTGCTAAGGAATACATCCTTAGCTAATTAAAGTTGGAAGGAGAATGATAATTTGATATCTTCTTTCAGGGATTTTCCTCCACGACCCTGTTAGTTTTGTGGCAGTTGTGCGTCCAGATCTTTTCACATACAAGAAGGGAGTAGTGAGGGTAGAGACACAAGGCCTCTGTGTTGGACATACTCTATTAGACCAAGGACTAAAAAGGTTTGTCAAAATCTGAAACTATTATTCTTATTTACTCCTTTTGGTGCTAATATTTTTATGCTCAACATAATTGGGTTTCATTTCATACAGATGGAATACCAGCAACCCATGGACGGGTTATTCTCCTATTTCAGTTGCTTGGACTGTGAATGTCGAGGGAGTTCTTAATTACATCAAGGAGCTGTTGATGAAACCCTGAAGTATAGGCATTTGTACATGTCAAAGCTTTGGAAAAAGTTATGTATAAGGTCATTCTATTTATTTAACTAATTGTAAACTAGAACTTTGGGTATCAAGGGCCCATAATTGTTCCCTTGATCTTTAGGCCTATGAGTCCTTGTCCCAGTCAATCTTAATAGTTCACGTACCAATAAATTTCTGATTCACCGCTCTGAGAAGTACGAATGCAGTCGACTCACTCTAAAAGTATCCTCAATGGAGAAATCTATTTTTGATACTTAAGTGGATTTCACATATACATATCACCAATTATATTTTTAATGATAGTACTACTTAATAATCAGTGAATCACTTCAACCAACATCTCAAAAAACAATTACTAAAAGAGTACTACTTATATTAGAAGGTGTGACCATAATATACTTGTGGATGTGAGTTCATTAACTGCATCTTCCTCTTTTCAATACTACAAAATCATAGCTTTGCCACATTTGAGTTAATATCTGGACATAGGAAATAGGAATATATGTTTGTTGTGAAAGAGCGTAGCTGAAGTTGTAGATCACTTTTATTCAGAGTGATAAATGTCATTCTTTTCTAAGTTGCTATGCATAATGGCTCTAGCATGGACAAATCTAGAAATAAGGTATAGAATTACCTATAGAATTTTGTTGGTCCATTGTCATATACACCCTCCAATCACAAATATAAGTAAAAATTTATGTTTTAGATTCATTCAATAAATGATGTATGTTGTGATGTAGTTTTTTCTAACTGAAAGTCGGTAGTAACATACAATGAATGCGTCCATTTTGTATGTAACTAGAATACTCCTTGAATATAATTAATCTTGATTTTTGTTACTAATTAGGGGTTTGCTTGATTTTTGTTGTTGTTGTCAAATATGTACTTATATTTAGGAACAAAGGTCTGTGTATAAAGTCTTCGTAGCGAGGATTAAGAGAGCAACTTCAGAACAATTTATTAATTCATTCTAAACATTTTGAAAGTGAAGTCCTGAAAGATTAGAGAGGAGAGGAAGTTCAGAGAAAGTGCCTTAGTTGTGCATGATTTTTCAGACGTATAATTTTCTTATATCAAAGTGGATCATTCAAATCTGATTCTATTCCCAAGACATATGAGTTTATCTGGACAACCAAAATTCTCGCGTGTTCTTGCAATTTAATTTTCCTATTTAGAGAGTTTTATGCACTCAATTGATTATTTATCAATTGATTTTCATTAACATTATTTTTCATTGAGTTTCAATGTAGTTTCCACTTCGAATCACAATCCTTACACATCTTTTGAACATTTAGTCACATGTTTATACTGCGCTATCCATGTAATTTGTTGTCGAAATTTGTATAAAAAAAAAAAACTTTTAAATTATATATGATATCAAGAAGTAGTTGGTAAAACAAATCACACGTATTTAGTTCGTTTTTTTTAAGGGAAATGTTAACTTGTGCCTTTAAGGCACAAATTTAGAAGCTAAATGTAGAAATAATGTATTGGAATGTGTGCATTAAATTTAATATTTAATGTTTTAATAAATTGAACGCAGAAAGCAGAGAATATTTCTTTTTTACATTTCTTAACACTACTTTTTTTAAAAGCAAACGTATTTTGTCAATAGGCTAATTGGTACCGCAATAGTCTTTAATTATTTTTTCGAAATAATGTCAACATTAAAGAAATAATATATGCATCGCAAATGTTACGTATTGTGATAGTGATTAGTTTAAATAAATGCATGATTCGAAATGATTGAAAATTTACCCAATTAAAATACGATATTCAAGATGATAAAATAAAATTAAAATATAATAAAATAGACGCAAGGTACGTGCTCTAAAGCTTGAACTAAAAAAAAAAAGCTCTACATCAATTTTCAAAACGTCACTCCTCATAAGAAAACTGTATACTTAGAGTATACAGTGTTGGGTGGCTTTGAGCATGGGTGAGATGACCTACAAGCTACAACTTATTAACGATACTTTGATTGCTATGCAAAACTTGTTTGTTTTAGAGGAAATTTATTACCATAATATTATTGACTTTGCAAATTGCAATGAAATAATGTAAGGAGAAGATAAATAATTTAGTTTATTGAAAGCTCGCCGATTTCTCAGTTCGCTGGAGGCTGGAGTACTCAAATGCTTAGGACCGCCCTAAAGTCCCCATGTCATGTTTAGGAGTACCCTAACTCCTTGTTTTGAGGATCATTGCTCTTTCTAAATTGATGTACGGTTGTGGATGGAAGTTGTTGATGATGTCTAATTGTTTATAGATTTTGTATTAGTTTGAGTATGAAGTGGATAATCATAATATGCCGTCAAACCCACCCTTATCACCCATGTTGCCTTTAAAGACCAGATTAGGAGACAAATAGATGCTCTTAAAATTCCAACTTGTTATAGATCAAGGAGTAGATATGCTCTTAAAATTCTAACTTGTTCTAGATCAAGAAACTAGGCAACTAATCCTTTTAGCTCCACCCCATTTATAAATCATGAACGAGTCTTGCAAATGTAGAGGTTGGAACAGTTGTTTAAATTGACCAAACTACAATTGGAAATTTCACTTGCTAAAATTGACAAAGTTAGAACCAAATAATTTGACTCTAATGGTTAATGAAATTCAAAAAAATTGTTCAAGTAAATCGCAATTCGATTTCTGAATAAAACTATCATTGATCAGACTTTACTTTTATTTCGACCAAACTTTGGATTACTAAAGCTATTTTTCTCTATGGAAAAGAGGGTTAACACTCTTGACCAAAATAAAAGGAGGTTGAATGTGAAAATTAATATATAAGCTATAAAGTACTTGGTTTCAAATGATTTCTCCCTTTAGAATATAAAGACAATTTTTTTAACCTTTTCCACCAATAACTTGTTAAATAATTCACCTTCTGTAAAAATAAAAATAAATAATTCACCTAATTATTTCATTACTATTACTTACAAGTACTAGTAGTAGTAACAAAGGAACCCTTGAAAGTCAAAGCAAAGACAAATCCAAGTAGAAAAGGAAAAACCTAAAGAGTCAAACCAAAAATCAACTCCATTAAATAAAGCAGCCAAACTAACTCTTTCTCTAATTTTAGTTCAATGTTTGAAAGTCACCTACTTCAATGAAGGAGCCATCTCAACACCTATACAAAACCATTTTCTATACCAACTCCAACCACCAACGAAAGCAGCCTCCTTTCTTGTATTCAATCAATCAATTTATATATACACCCCCCTAAGTTAAGACCAAATATGTGTCCTTGTCACCGTGACTATTTGAAAGCTAAACCTTCAAGAAGCTGACAACATCGAACAAGCAAAGTGTTACATAAATTGTTGAACAAACTTAGTCATATATATACAATATATGGCTTGTGCATTTTCTTCAATAACAATGGCCATGAGAATTTCTAGATACTGTGTTTTATTTGCAGCAGTAATAATTCTATTATTGAATAGCTGTGAATCAAGAAGAAGCGAATTGACGGTTGAGATGAAGCAGAGGATTGCTAATAACAACAAAGCGTGTGATGAGATATATGTGGTTCGTGAAGGAGAGACTCTTCATACAATAAGTGAAAAATGTGGTGATCCATTTATTGTTGAAGAAAATCCACATATTCATGACCCAGATGATGTTTTTCCTGGTCTTGTTATCAAGATTAATCCTTTCACCAATCGATAGAAGTCTTGTATCTTTTGGGGTCTTGTTGAAGGTTACAGTACAAGATTTATGAAAATACTCTTAATTATACTTGTGTTCCTTCAAAATTTCTCATGTATTGGAAGCATAATCCTGCGTAAAACATGTTCTGTTTTTATGATTTGTACATATAATATTTGCTTCATTTTACTTTACCATGAGGACACAGGACATCTTTATTAAATAGATAAATAACGGAGTAGGAGGAAATATTTACGGTTGTACACCCTTACCCTTAGTCCAAAATAAGTGTTGCTTTTAATTTTCAGAGCAATTTAATTATTTTCTTCATTTTTTTACCGTCTAATTAATTTCTTTCGACGTTTCTCTAGATTCTTTTAATCCATTTTATTTTAAACTAAAATTGATTTTGACATATTATTACACATTAGCAAGAAAATGAGTATGGCTCAGGTACTTTCGTTTTTTCCACTATTTCTTTACGCACCCACTATTATTTGTTAACTTAAATGAGTATGGTTTACCGAGGCCGATATTGATATTCCAAGAAAATTTATTTATTTTTTCATTTTTATCGTAAAAGAATGCATTTATTAATACTGATAGAGCAGAAAACACAAATTCAACTTTGCTAAAAAAATTGAATACAAGATCAGCATGTCTATAAAATAATTTGACAAAATCAAAGTGATAGGCATAATAATCATTTACAACAAATGAACACCACTTCAAAATGGAAAATCAAACAACGTCGCATAAAACGACGATCAAATAGTTACGTACGAAACATTCAAAACAGTACAAAACGACGATCAAAACAGTTTGGCACTAAAATGACGGAATCTCGAAAATTAACACAAGAAAAACCTAATCTAGATGAAAATCACTATTTAGATTTAAAATGATGAAAGATGCAAATGGGTGATTTCAGATAAAAAAAAAACACACAAAACTACCCCATTTAAAGTGGATGCAGAATATAAAACATTTAGAAAAAGTGAAATTTATCTCTCTAAAAAATTAGGCCGAGAAAGTCAGATATTTATTTATTATATTTTTGTTAAAAAAATTGTCATAAAACAAATATTAGATTGTTACCCAAGTCAAGCCAGTTTGTTTAGGGTCAATAGAGGGATTCTTATTACAAATTTCGGTATGAGCCAGCATTAGAGGTTCTGTGCAGTTTAGCATCATAAAATACTTTTTACGACAATGCTTGCAAGCAATAGTTGGTATCACATAATGAAGTACAAGAACGAGGAATTGGTTTTCCCTCTTTTTTATCAGGATCAACAGGTAGCAAGGGTAGCAACTTCTTCGCTTTCAACAACTACAGTTGGAGTTGTTTGAACAACATCACTTGGAGCAGAAAATTCTATTGTTGAAAATACATGTTAACAAAAAATTAAACTACTTACATTTACATTAAAATCAAAACAGAAGCATGAAGAAAACATGATTACATTTTGAACAAAACATGAAGCACGTTAGTAAAAAATTGAGCTAAGACAGAAACTGTGACAATCAAAAGATAACAAACATAATTAAGTAAGAATTAACTATAAAAAAATATTACAGAACAAAAACTTAGAAGATAACGTCTTCTGCTGTTATTTTACTTGAAATAAAAAAATAATTTAGACCACAAGAGTGACAGACAAACAAGAACCAAGAGATACAAGTTTGAGATTAAAAGAAGAAAATGAAAAAACATAGAGATTGAGATTTGATCCTTACGGTATAGTATAGAATAGGAAGGCAGAGGCAATAATCTACTAGGGTTTCTAAATGAATAAAGATTGGTAGACACTTTGTACACCCCTTTGTATCACTCGAAAATTTCAGTTAACCAAATATATGCTCTGTGTGACCACATTTTTTCAATTGCATGACCACTATGTGGAAGCTAAAAAATATGGTCATGCAACTAAAATGCGCGTGACCACTATTTTTCCACTTAGTTAACCAAATAAATTGTGGAAAAATAGTGGTCACGCAACTAAAAAGGGTACGTTGGTAAAGAAATATTTAATGCGCTTATATATTCATCAATGATAAATTTACTACAAACACTTTCAATTCCACTCCCATCACCGGTCATAACAACATGATGAGGAATACTTCTTCACCTCATTATCATTGGTTTGATCATAAATCAAAAAACAACGATGTTGATATGTCTCCTGCAAGTGAAAACGACGACAAGGTAATAATATCCATGTGATTTGTATGCTAGAGAATTCACATTTGACAACACACTCGGTGACAACAAAATATATTATCGTGCCAACTACCTTCTTCAACCTAAAATCAAGAAACAGAGACATGATCAAGGTAGTAAGAAGGGTACCTTGAAGATCAAACACTCATGTGATGTTTGCAACAAGGTTTTTTCATCCAACAAAGCTTTGAACGAAGCATTTGTCATTATCAACATTGTATATTGGTATATGATCAAACAAATGATGAGAATGAGGTGAAGACGATTCTTCATCATGATGTCATGGATGATGATAAAGTTGAGTTGAAAGGGTTTGAATCAAAAGAAATAAATATAATAGTGAATTAAATATATCATTATCAACAAACCCCTTTTCTTTTATATATATTTTTTTGCAAAAAAAATAAAAATAGACCGCATGTTTAATTTACTTCACATTTTGAAAAACAATAAATAAAATAAAAATGGGGTTATGTTGGTCAAAAATATTTAATTTGTTGATATATTCTTGAATGATTAATTTACATCAAACCCTTTCAAGTCCATTGCAACGACACTCACATCATTGCATGATGAAGAATTCTTCTACACCTCCTTATCATTGGTTTGATCATAATCCAAAAGACAATAATGTTGATTTGTTTCTAAGAAATGAAAACGACAATAAGGTAATAATTTTCAGATGTGATTTGTATGCTAGAGAATTCACATATGACAACACACCGAGTGGCCACAAAACATATTATCGTGCCAGCAACCTTCTTCAAGCTAAAATCAAGAAACCAAGACATTATCGTGGTAGTAAGATGTGTACCTTGAAGATCAAACATTCATGTGATGTTTGCAACAAGGTTTTTTCATCCAACAAAGCTTTGAACGGACACATGAAATGTCACGATAAAAGGGGTTTAAAGAAGAGTATTATTCACTCACCTACTACTGATCGAGATCTGTTACCACCCATTGATTTTTAAATGTATTTGCCACCACAAACCTACATGATTAATAAAGAGTAAGAAAAGTATTACGGATGATGAAGTCCTTCATCATCTATAGTATTTCTCTTGCTTGTGTTTTTTGGTTTTGTAAGTTGGTGGAAAATACTTTTGACAAATCAATAACTAGAAACTAATAATGGTTAGTAGTGGGTGGGTGAATAATACACATCTTTGAACCCTTTTCAAAGTATCATTTCATGTGTACTTTCAAAACTTTGATGGATGAAAAAACCTTGTTGCAAATACCGCATAAATGTTTAATTTTTAAGGTACCTATCTCAATAATTTGATATGTCTCTATTTCTTGATTTAAGCATGAAGAAGGTTGTTGATCGATGATATGATTTGTGACCACCAAGTGCGTTACCAAATGTGAATTCTCTAGACCTCAAATTAAATTTGTGAATTCTTGAACCTTGATGTCATTTCTCATTTGCAAGAGGCGAATAATTATCAACATTGTTTATTGGTTTATGATCAAACAAATGATGAGAATGAGGTGAAGAAAAATTCTTCACCATAATGTCATGAACGATGGTAAAAGTGGAGAGGGGTTTGAATCAAAAGAAACAAATATAACAGTGAATTAAATATATCATTATCAACATACCCCTTTCATTTTATATATATTTTTTGCAAAAAAAATAAAATAAAAAAAATACCATGAGGGGAATATAAATTAATTATCTTTATCTTTAAGCAAAAATTTATAAAAACAAAACCAATTAAATTCAATATTACCTTGCACTTACTAATTTGTGATAAAAAAATAAAGTATTTTATATATTAAACAAGTTATTGGATGCTGCATTTTCAAGTGAAACACACACAGACAAAAGTACATGCTCGGTAAATCATGTGACGGTGATGAAAATTGAAAACCAATATTTGCCTTAAATTTGTAGAGATTGCCCATTTTCATCTAAGTGGAAATGTCTTTGGTTCCCTTGCAAACTATGGTCAGACTAAATACCTCCACATCTTTGATTGGACTATGAAACTAATCTAATCATTAATTTGTGCTTCTTCAAATAAATAAAAAAATCATTGGTTGATGCATAATCTTATATAATTACTAATTAGAAAGACCAAAGTGCCCGCAACAGATATCAATACACACCATTATACTTGCGGAAGGAGTGTTTCAAGTAAGATTTTGAATCAAGCCAATAATTAAATTAGTTTCATAAGTGAATCAAAGATGTGGAGATATTGGCTCAACAGAAGTCAAGGACATTTATAATGATTAAAAAAAGAGTAGAGTTGATTCTTCTAAATCAATAATTTTCATTATTTGGTTTTCTTTGAATACTGCCATATTGTGATGTATAATGGTTTTTCAATAACCAGCTACTTGTTTTCTTTCATAGAATATTCTACAAACCCTAAAAAATCTAAATATCTTATTCTAAATGACGAGTTTTTTTTTTTTAATATCCACATAGAAAAGTTTAATAGTAGTATATAATTAAAAAAAAAAACATTCACAGAGAAAAGCGAGAATTTCATGCACCTCGTATATGCCGTCACGGTCAAGGAAAATAATGAACCTCGAGCTGCAATTCTTTCATTAAGTGGAGACATCTCTACCTTATCATCATATCGACATGCACGACATGTACCTCCTACACAAGAAAACCAATAAATTTTAAACTTATTTTTTGGCAAAAAAAAAAAAATTGATATTATTCTACAAGTATATGTAGACAAACCTACAAATCTTTATCAGATGTCCAAGGGTCAGGTTTACTAAACTCAATGAGATCCTCTAAGTGGCAATGCAATGTGTATTGCTTATCAATAAAAATAAGTATGGTGACTAAATAATGAATTTGCCCGTAATGATGAAACCAAAAGGAGATCTGAAGTATCCTCAAGCGGAAAAAATAATAATATTTGGACTTTTGGAGTGATCACTACTAGTAAATTTTAAAGGAAAGGTGAAACTCTTTGAATCAAAATTAATGATGGATTATATAGTACTACCGTAGATTGTGTTTAACAATTGAAAAAAATATATATAATACAAGAATAGTAGGAACGATTGTTGAAGTACCGGTGTAAACTGAAATTATATAATTATTTTAAAATGAAATAATAAACTTTCACAACAATTAAAAGAAAAAAAGAAGCAAACGGGCGATCGCAAAATTGTAAAACACGTGAATGGTAAAATATCACTTCCACTTTGTCAAGCACAAATACCATGTAAAATACGTGAATAGTAAAATATAGAATTTACAAAAGTTTAAAAAGTGAATAATTCAAATAGCAATATAAAAAAGACACAATTCATGTTCCAACAAAATGAAGAAATAATAATAAAATACAATCAAAAACCCTAAATCTGAAACGAAAACGAATAACAAAACAGGTTTTGGGTTAGAGATTCTAAGCACAACAAAAACTTATGAAAGTGTAATTTCATACCTAAAATAAACTTGACGACGGGATGAAGTTCTGACGTAGAAGACTGAGTGCAACGTAGGGGAGAGGCAAGAGGGGTGGCAGCTAGGGTTTCATAAAGGAAGCTTGGATCTGCTAGAATATGTTTTTGAAGATGTTAAACAAACAAAATGATTATATATACAAAAAAAACTAGGGTTAGGTTTTTTAATATGGGCTTTGGGCTAAATAAGTTTGTTAAATTTGTAGCTTGGGCTTTATTTATTTATTATTTTTTTAAGCAAAAGTTTTTGTCTATTAATCAAGTTTTTTGAGCAGAAGTTTGTTAAATAAGTTTATTTATTTATTTATTTATTACAATAAGTTTTTGTCCATTTTTTTCCTCATTATATACGTTTTCTCATGGGCCTAATTTTTTTCCCTTCAAAATACCCTTTGCTTGACAAATATTTTCTCATGCGCCATGATTTTTTCTTCATAATACCTTTTACTCAACAAAAATAATTCGAATCTTCTAAAATTGCTCATGTCTATCTAAAGCTTGTAAATATGCAGTGCAAATTATATTTGCCGAAAACTTACAAAATTGTTCGGCAAATAGAATCTGAAATGTGTCAAACCCCATAAGACAAATTGCAGTGCATAAATTAACATAGTTTGGATTATATAAACCGAACTTTTAACATGTGGTTCAAAATATATTTGTCGAATGTGCCAACACACAGAGGCAGAATACATGTTCATTAATCAACACCCTTTTTGGCAGATTGACGAATCAAGATTGATTTAACATATGCATCAAAACAAATTATAAGCAAATAAATTAATGAGACAATATGAAACAACACACATGTAACATAAAATTAAAACAATGTCTCAAATATTCAAAGGTTACCACCAAACAAAAAGCGTTCAAACAAAACTTAAAAAAAAACATAAATTATCCATATGATACGTCAGAGTAATAAAACTATTGGGTAGCCCTGGCACCCCAATCACGCCTACGACGATATATAATCCCTCCTTGAGCCTCCTGTAGAATCACATGCAAACTAATTCAGATCGGACCTCCCTTCACCTACCTGACCACTGCCAATGATAGCAAGGGTATGGTCTCTAACCCGGGATATGAGTATCCTCTTGCTGACATATGGTGTTTGGATGTGAAATGGAAAAATATTGTCTCATGTATCCATTTGTCGTCTCTAGATCAGTTGGAGCAGGCAAGCTCAAATCATGTTGAGTTAGCACATAACAAAGATATTGCAAATAGCTCTAGTTGATCTTCGACTCGATCATCTGGGATTTGCACTTTATGTTGATGCTTGGGATAGTTTGGACATAACCCAACTGGTGTAACACCCGCTCCGGCATATATCAGACCCTACGAGGTTCGTATCTGAGCAATCTAGAATAAAGATTGATTTGCTCAGACGAACATGTCTGGTGCTGGGGCTGATACAGGTTCATGACAACAAACCCAAGATCCTAGTGATCCAAATCCGATATCTTGATACGAGTTCATATCTGGTGTGGGATCTGTAGGGAAACAAACATCAAGGCACACGGATGTGGATCCTCTCAATGTCCAACCCAATAATCCATATCCCTGGTAGGCTGAAAATGTTTAAAAACCCAAGACTGCATCAACAACAACATATCAACATCAGTACAAAAAACATTGTTAACATGTAAATAAAGAAACAATTCATTTTTATTACATGTAACAAGGTCAATTATCCAGACATATGTGAAGTATTATAATGAGTTCCATTGTTAAGTTTCATGTACATGTTAGCAAGGCAACCGACACCAGCGGCGGAGCCAGAAAAAAATGTTCAGGAGGGCAGCCAAAATAAATTATAATATATGTATACATAAAATTTATGTTTTAATAAAATTAAACATAAAGTTTACCAGTAAAACAATAAATTACATACCTTAAAAATTCAAAATAATTATCTACACTTTCAAAATAGTAAATTCAAAATAGTAAAGTGTTGAGATGGGGAAGAGGGTGGGCTGCAAAGTAAATTTATTTAAAAAATAATGATATTTTAGCAATTTCCCCAATACAAAAAATTATTTATTTTTGGTGGGATGGGCCATGGTCCACCCATGCCCTAAAGGGGAAGTCGCTCCAAATGTGTGATCGAAAACCAGCTCCATGTCCCGAAAGTACTTCAGGTATGTCATGTGCATATAGTTTGCGCTCTTGTCAGTGAAGAGTGTGACACCCACAAAGTAGAGTAGATAGATGCAAAGAGTCTCGTCCTGCTTCATCTACATCTCTTTAACATCACCCTCTTTCTTAGCCTAACCTGCTTCCTGTAGACGCTTCTTAAAATCTGCCCTCAACCAGTCAAAACACGCATGATACCCTTTGTTTTTCTCACCTGGCACTCAATTGTGTCAGACCTAGAATGAGGACCATTCTGGTCTAGGAACCGACACTTGACATGGAGATGCAGCAGACATGACACATCATCAAATGTCACTGCCATATCCCAAATAAGAAGATGGAAGCTAGACGACTCCTCGTGTTATCTATCAATAAAACAAATAACAGGTCATGACAATGGATAGATAACTGACATTTTGTATCTTTGAACCATCGCTCTTGCATCCTATCCAAATTTGGTTCTTTCATAGCCTGCAACTTTTTGCCGTTGTTCACACACTTTAAGTTGGCATGCCACTACAGTAATTGAAAAACAAAAAATTAATATTATGATACAATTCAGTTCAGTTTACATAAATAATAAACATAGCCTTCAATTTACATAAAAAAGCTACTATAAAAAAAAGTTAAAGTTGTTAAATCTTACTACTCCCCCAGTCAAGTGATATGCCATGTGAACATGGTACTGGGTGAGCACAGACATGCGGGTGCTCATCATCATTCGTGTTCTTCAGCTCCACCTCTTCTTCCTCCTCCATATGGTGTTGCTCGGGTTGGGGCTCAGGCTCATTTGCTTGAGATGTTTCGGTGCCATCTGCATGGTACTTCGATTCCCCTTGCCCCTATGCACTCTCCTTTCTGCAACATTCCTCTCCAACCACTCTTGCCTGGCGGCAACAATCCTGGAAGGTTTGTTGTTCCTAAGGCGGTCCTAGTGGTCCATATCTGAAACATGCAAAATCACATATACATACAATTAATAAAGAAAAATATATATTGTTGCAGTTCATATTATATTTACTGAACCAAGAACAATATATTCGACAAATATAATCTGAAAAGGCTTGGTGATAGGAAAAAAAATTGCAACCTAAACATTGAGACAAAATTTGGAATAAAAAAGGATGAAACCTAAATTCATCTTAATTTTCCATTTTTTATTTATTAATTTAATAAAAAAATATAATAAAAAATGGTTGTGACGGAAATATTTCCTCGCATAATCCATAGTTTGCATTAGTGACGTTTTTAGTGAGGAAAAATGTAGAGAGGGATACATTGCGTCTCAAACTCAGTAACAAAATAAACACTAAGCACTTTTGTGACGAAATTATGACGGAAATTTAGCAACAACTTTATTTGTCACTAATGTCCTCACTAAACCCAATTTGTTCAATTTTGTGGCCGAATATGTGACGGAAACTTAACCACGGCTTCACTAATGCAAACTATGGATTATGCGATCCGTCGCAATGATTAATTTTATTCAAACGTCACAAGATCCGTCGCCATTTGAGGCGGAATTTGTCCCCTTACTAAAATCTGTCGCAAAAAGTTAGTGTTTTTTAGTAGTGTATGTTGATACATATTATATTATTTGAAGGGGGTGCACGTTACATCTGTATATATTGGAGCAAGTAGTAATACTAGTTATGGGTGGCGGGCACCCATTTTTGTATATACTTGGGTTTGTCCCTTCCTACAACTATGTTCTCGTCCTCCACCTCTACGTTTTTCTCCTCACTTTCCAACGTTAGGCATTTGGAATAGTCCATGTTGATGAATGAGATGGATCAATGTAATAGGTTAATGAATGAGATGGATCAATGTAACAACCAATCAATTCAGGGTACTCCTTAGGTAATTGTTTTATCGATTTCAACGTTGTGAGTCTAATCGTTTTATCGGTTCAAGGCACTATTTGTGCATTGAAATGATGTTTTTTTAATACATTTTTTTGATTAAAAAAGTCAAATAATTTTATTGAAATATTAATTTACAAAATCAAATATTTGAAATAAAAGATGTAGGATTTGCTTCTCACACACACGGGGGAGAGAGAGATAGAGAGAGATTCAATGCTCCTACAGTTTTACGGTGCGAGATGCACATCTATCAATAACATATAAACATATTATTTGTGCAATATACTTCGGTTTTAAATATAAAAAAAAAAAAAAAAAAATCCCACACTTAAGTTGAGAATAATAGTTTATCACATTTAATCATTTATTGTTAATAAAATAAATAATTTCTTATTGTATATTAAACCTTGTGTCAAAGAAATAAAAAAAGTTTTTATAAAATTAAATTAATTGAATGGATGACATTTCAGGAATCGTGATATTAAGTAGAGTAATTTTTTTTGTCAAAAAAGAAATAGAGGAAAATAAGATGACATATATATTTATATTTTTTCCTTCATTAAAAATTATATTTTAAACTCCAAAAAAATAATTTATACTTGTATTTAAAATCAAAGGAAGTATATCGGTGTGTTGATATGTTAAATAGTAAGTCCTCGAAAAAATAAAACAGAATAGCACATGTCAAACTTTTAAGTAGGGGTGGCAAAACGGGTTTGACCCGTTTGGCTCGCAATTTTTGGTGGGCTGAGTCGAAATTTTGAACTCGTTTTTTATATTTGACTCGGCTCTTCCCGCCTCGTTGAAAAACGAGGCGGACACGAAGCGGGGCCGGTCGGCCCGCTTAAATCGTTGGAAACAATTATGTTATGACAACAACATGAGGAGGAGGAGGAGGACCATATATTTATAACTTAAATGATGATTGACTTGGAGTTGATTGACTTAGTAAAAGAATTATTTTGCCGGTGCGATTATTTTGAGACTTATTTTATGCTTTTGGATTTATCTTAGTTGTTTAGTTTATTTTGAGACTTATTTTATGCCTTTGGATTTATTTTTGTTGTTCGATTTATTTTATGTTGCGCATTTGCCTTATTTTGCTATTAATTATAATGTTCAATTCGACAATTTGTTAATTATCTTGTTTTTCACAAATTTATTTGCTACCTATTCTTTTATATATTTTTATGATAAAAGCAACATAGTTTTTTTGTAACAATTAAGTTGTAAAAATAATCAATTTTTTTGTTTAGTGGGCCGGCCCGCCAACTCACAAGTCCGCCTCTAAACGGGGTGGGGTGAGATTTTAGACTCGGTCATTAAATTTGACTCGTCTCGTCTCGTTTTTAGCGGGCTTAGACGCTGCAGGCCTAAATGGGGCGGGCCGGCCCGCTTTGTCATCCCTACTTTTAAGGCATTGAACAACTTTTTGTTTTGTAGAATATAATTGATGGACAAAAGACTATTTTTATATTTTAGACAATTTGTACTTGAAATGAAAAGTTGTGTTATTGTTTAGTGTAGGACAATAATTTTAGTTTTTGTCAAATCTCTTGCCCTTCAATTTGTTCAATCTCAAAGAACAGTTTTACAATCAAACTAGAGTTGTCAAAACGGACGGCTCGGACCATTTAGGGCCTGCCTTAACGGGCTTCGGGCTTTATTGGGTTGGGCCAAAAAGCCCGGTTGGAAAACAAGCTTGAAATATACTACCCGAGCCCGGACGGCACGTATTAAAAATTTAATATTTTTTTTTTATAAAAAAGGTACTATAAAATACTCCTATTATTTTTTTATAAATAATATTTTAATATGTTTAAATAATGTACAACACAAAAATAAATTGTAAACATTTTCGTACAAACATCGTAAACTAAAACGGCGAGGAAAACGTTTTTAAATAATTTAGATACGTTATGGTTATAGATATTTATATATTAGATCTTTAAAATTATAAATAACGAAACGAGTAAATATAATTTTATATTACATTTATATTTGTGTTAATTCATTGAATTTTCACTTTTATTTTTTATTTTGATAATCAACAAAGTAAAGAATTATTTGAAAAATATATATAATTTATAGGATCCTTTTTTGTTATGCGGGCTAACGGGCTACCCGCGGCCCGTTCAGACTAGCCCTAACGGGTACCGGGCTTTTTAGGGCCGGGCTAAAAAACCTATTAAAATTTGGGCTCAATATTTAAGGTCCAAGCCCTATAATTAACCGGGCTAAACGGCCCGACCCGTACGTCCCGGTCCATTTTGACAGCTCTAAATCAAACATAATACATCTTAAGTTGTCATACACCGTCTCTTATTTTTTAGCATAAGACCGATGTTTCAAACAATCGAATACTCAATGAATTTATTTAAAATTTAGAATAAATTCAAATATACAACATTTAATGATTTTTTCTCTAGATCTTTTCATAAAGAAAAGGATATTCTTTGGTGTTCTCGATTTACTTTTTATTTCTGATCGTTGTTATATAGGAAATATTACCTTGAATTTTTTACTTTTTTTTAGAGGAACTTGATTTTTATACTTGTTTTGAGGGGTTGATTTTTATACTTAATTATAACTGTAAGAAGGATTTGATCGATATGCACTCACAATGTAACATAACTAAATCATCAAATAATAATAATCTTTGAATTCTTACAAATATTTAATTTTAATTGTATCTATTTAAAAGTCGTATAAATGTTGATTTTCAATCACAAGGAAAAAATGTTACAACAAATGTTAGAGACAATTAAGATCATATTCTTTCGGTTGTTGAAAGCAAAAAATAGTAATTTTGGTGGTTGAATTGTGTTGGCTTTTTGTGGTTTTTTTTCTAAGTGTTGAAAACTTGGTCGGAATCTTGACTCAGAGTTTGAATGCAACAGATAAATACATAACACAAAGATAAAGAGACAGAGAGAGAAAGCAGATACAAAACAATTTTATACTAGTTCCTCTCACAACACAAGAGCAGTCCAATCCCCTCGCATTTCCACGATATTTCATATAATCACTCTGGATTATAAATTGCTTTAGGACTCTTCCAAGAAACTTTTGTGCTCAAGCACAACTGCTCAAGACTTCCTTGACCTAGGACACTACCTAAAGACTTCCTTGCTCAAGGACAACTCCAACAAACTTCACTTTGCTCAATCACAACTGATTGAGACTTCCTAAGTGTTCAAGGTTTCACAAAGAGACTTGTATGCTCAAACATGCAGGCGAGAGACTTTCTAAATGTTTACAAAAGTAAACAAGTTAATTTGTTCTTACACTGGATTTAACAATTGTAGTGTAAACTGAACAAATGAATAGACTCTTTAGGGTTTCGAAGACATAAACTTGAATACAAAAATCCTAAGTGCCATAATTGGTGACCTAATCCGTTACATTTTAGGAATTAGAACATAACCGTTCATTTTGTTTGTTAGCTTGTGCAGACAATATACTTGTCTGTAAAACTTTTGGTGCTCTGATCTGACACGACTTGTATTGAATAGACTGTTTTTTTATGTTAATATATTTCATTTTAACTTGTTTAAAAAAAAGTTTTTTTTTTATAGATCCTTAAAAAAAAAAGTTTTGCATAGATAGTATCTATAAAATTGATCTCTTTTTCTCAAGTAGTATAATGACCAAAAATCTATATCTTAAAATGAATAAGTGGGATGTCCTCGGTTCGAACTCCAACTCCTACATATATAATGCAATATACTACCGACTAAAAAAAAATGTCATTCCTCTCGCCCCTAAAAAAGGTCATTCCTCTTAAAAAAAAAACAAGTATTATTTAATTTCTTTTTATAACCTTGTTTATGCTTAATTAGAAATTCACATATATAGTCTCCATATAATTTTTTTTTATAATATAATTTAGTAATTTAATGAATACTACGGATATTTGAAAAAAAAAGTTATAATATCAACTCATTAAATATTATTTATGATTTTTACTTTTTGAGAATGACACTTATGATAATTTAAAGGAAAAAGGAAAATTTAAACATGGTCAATGCATAATGGCTGAGTGGAGGCCACTATAATTCATTCACACTATAGTCTATAGAGATAAAACGCATATACATGTTAGTTCCTTCACAAAGATTCACTTCACTTAACAAGTAGCCACTATCCCTCATTCACTTTCTGTTCTTTATTTTCCTTTCAACTTTCACTTTGCACACTCATCATGGATTTCTTTCCCTTCCTCCTCTCTCTTATTTTCCTTAGTCTATATCTCTCAGGTAAAGTACAAACAAACATATGTTTTTTACTTTTGGTTCTTAATTAACTGATTGATGTAAACTTCAAATTATTTATTTACAGGACAAAGGGTGGTAGAAGCTGAAACTGACCTAAAACATCATGATCATAATAAGGGTATATCAAAATTGTTTGTGTTTGGAGATTCATATGCAGACACAGGTAACATCAAAAGAGGTTTGGCTAATTCATGGAAAAACCCTTATGGTATCACCTTTCCCGGCAAACCTGCCGGTCGTTTCTCCGACGGAAGAGTCTTCACCGACTACATTGGTACGTGTGTTTCTGTCCAACTGCATCATTACAACAAATTCTTGCTTTTTATTTATTTATTAATTATTTAGTACATGTTATCGTTAGCTGTGTTTTTTCTTAACAATTTTTTTATATGAGCACAAGTTTTGCTTGACTCATTCTTTATAGAATAAACAATAAATTTATCTTAAACTATCATTTTGTTTTTGATTTAGTTCTTAAACTACATGAATATAATCAGTAGTTTTTAACGGTTATGAAGTTTATCAGCTAATTAGTCTTTAAAATACATCTTTAAGCAGGAACTAAATTGTCTGCTTTTATATACTTTATGGACTATACCTTTCATATTTAGATAGTTAAGGACTAAGTTAATGGTTTATTCTTACTTATACAAATATAATGATAAATTTAAATGCTTTTTTCTCAATATTTCTAAAAGTCGTTTCAAGTGATTCAGTATTTAAATCAATCATTTGAGATTTATACTCGCATTGCTTTTTTTTAAATCAATCATTTGAGATTTTTATTGTTTTTTTAAAACAACGAAACTTATTTATACTCGCATCATAAAACATAAGGACTAAAGTTGTTTTTTTTTCCTTTTTTTACTAGACTAAAAAAAGTCTCCTACTCCAATAATAATAATAATAATAATAATAATATTTCAAATTAACATATTTCAAATACTCACTAATGACATAATAATATATTATATACTACTAATAACTATCATTTGACTATAAAAAGAAACAAATAAGATAGTATTTCCAAAGTTATCAGACAAAAATGTGTCACTTTCAATATGGATAATACTACCAAAAAATTTAAGAGTATTTTGAGAGAGAGAAAAAAAAGCATATTGACCTACAATTATGTTTTGTAAAAAAACCATATAATTATGTTCATTGAAATATCATTTCATCATTGTAGAAACTAGTTGATCAATATATGGTAGGGTTAATTTCTCTGCTGGATTGCTACTTTTCCTTTTCTCGTGCTAATTGTTTATCGATTCTGGCGTTGTGGTGTTCTTTCTTGATTTTACCAGTAAAATAAAATGCTCCATTATTGTGCTTATGCATGTCACCTTTTTTTTTTAGCACACCCCTTTCTTTTTTACACCGTTTTTTTATTGCATCACTTTTGATCTGCATTTTATTTCTCTTTTTCGTCACATCGAATTATTAACGGTATGATTTTGTGCTCATTCGCGTGACACCAAGCTTTGGCCACAAAGACTTTTGTTCTTATTGTGTTTACTTTAATAATCATTGCTTTAACAGTACTCAATGTATTGCTCTCTAATGTTCGTGTTTTTCCATTACCATTTCCTTACTTTGTCATGGACCACTTTTTACCAATACTGCCACCACATTTGAAGCAAAATATGTTAGTTACACTATTTTTAATTTGATTAATGATTAATTGTGTACCAAAATGAATTGATTAATGTCAAACAACCAAACCACTTCATATTTCATTACTTTGACATTAATTAATGAAATTATTAGTACAATGCATCTTTTTTGTGTGTGACTAAATTACATCTTAGGATTCCGGATATCCTTATTTTTCTTATTTCAAAGTCGAGGCTTTTAATCCTTTTATCACAAGGATCTGACGTAGACCTCTCTAACTTTGTCAGCAAAAGCAAAAGCAAGCATTGTCCAACTTTAATCATGTTGCCAAACTACTAGAAAATGATTATAGGAGTCTTTCATATTTTCCCCATTTACTTAATTATTTGGTTCAAACTAAGTGTGTGATTGAATTTGCGATGAATTTATTGAAATCAATGTGAATCGCTTTAAATTTTGCAAAAACTATATCCAAGTCTTTAACAAAATTACGGTGACATCGTCTTAATTATCCTCAGATGAGTTCTTTTAACCTCCTACGACTAGATTAGATATTCTTTGTGTTTACTTTAATAGTCGTACTTCGTTGTAGTTTGACCCAAAGTCCTCCCTTGTAACAAAAAAAAAATGTCGTATATTGTTGAAAGGCTCATTGGACGTGATTTGACCCGGAAACAAGCTTATAAATGAAAAACATTCTTCATTTTGCAAGATAATGTTGTAAGATCAATTTAAATCCAACTCAAATTCTACTATAATATTAGAGGCTAGGGCCTAGGAGGATTCTTGATATATTTTAAGCTTTGATTAAAAACAATTTGTTGGGTTTTTTTTTTTTTTTAATTCATACTATAACACTCCATGTGTTCCAACACAATTTCAAAAAACCTATTTACTCAAAAACAAATTTTGTCATCTGAAAACAAAAACACATTATAAGCTTTTGTATTTTTCTTCTAGTCATGACTATAAGCTTTTGTATCTAATTAGTTACACTATGCAATTGCAGCCAAGTATTTGAAAGTGAAATCACCAGTCCCATACAGCCTGAGGAAATTGATGCCACAACATTTGAAATATGGAATGAACTTTGCATTTGGTGGTACTGGTGTGTTTGATACGTTGAATCCAGGCCCAAACATGACAACCCAGATCAATTTTTTTCAACAGATCATAAAAGACAAAGTGTACACAGCCTCAGAAATCAATAATTCAATTGCTCTTGTCTCTGTCGCTGGAAATGATTACACTCGTTACACGGTCACAAATGGCTCTGTTGAGGTAATTTTAATTATTATCAGTTAAAATTTCTTGTTACAAATTTTTATTTATGAATTGTTTTTAAATAAAATGGATCTTAACAATACATATTATTGGTATTGGTATACTTATGGTTATTAAGTGCAAACGTGGAGTGCACTGAAACATTAGTCTTACCGACATACTTTGTTTAAGATTAGATTAGATTAGATTATTTTTAAGTGCTTTAAGTATGCTATCTCTGACCTAATTTAATAACCTACACGTGGGACTTCGGTCATTTTTAGTAGTAAAATATTACTACTATGTCTAACTTGTTATCAAAGTAAAGTGAAGTATTTTTCGTCGTTAATATAAGAAACCTAGTATATTTTCAAGTGTATTGACTATTGAAATTATTTTTATCATTCTTTGCTCTTTAATATAGGTCTCTAGTTTTCACATGTATTAATAACATCATTACAACAAGTTTTTTTATGACACTCTTTTTAACAACCTCTAATATTAGATAAGATGATGTCAGAAAATATAAATTTATTTTCTCCCAAAAATATTAGACAAGATGATTAGCCAGTAGCCACTCATTGTAAAATTAAAATTTGATGGAAATAATGAAATGATGGCATTAAGGACAATTGTTAAAAATAAATAAAATTACTCATTTTCCGGTCAGATGTTACCGTTAGGTAGATACTTCTTTTCTGTTTATATAGGAGGAAATCATGAAATGGACAAATAAAGGAACCCTTACATTGAAGGCATCTTTCATTGATAGGACTAGAGTGCCCAATGGAATAAACCAAAGGGTCCATAATAAATAATTTAATCAGTAACATGGGCTCCACTCAAATTGTCTACGGGTTCATCAAATAACATACGAATAAACCAAAGTTTACTTTTTTATTTTTAATTTATAGAACTAATTTTGCTAACTAAAGAAATTTGATGAATGAGACTGAACAATTTGTATATTTTGTAGGGTTTACCATCATTCATAGCTTCATTGATTAATCAAACAATCACAAACATTATTCGCATCAAAGGATTGGGAGTGAAGAAAGTGATTGTGAATAATCTACAACCAATTGGATGTCTACCTCAAATGACAGCTTCATCCTCATTCAAACAATGCAACGAAACATCTAACAACCTCCTCACACTTTACCATAACACACTCTTAACCCAAGCCGTGACCAAATTGAACCAACAAACAAAACATCATTCTAAACCTTTCTTAGTTCTTAATCTTTACGAAAGTTTCATGTCGGTGTTGAACCATCCATCTACACACAACATTAAGGACAAGTTGAGGCCATGTTGTGTTGGAGTGAGTAGTGAGTATTTCTGTGGAAGTGTTGATAAGAATAATGTTAAGAAATATTTGGTTTGTGAGAAACCTAAATCTGCTTTCTTTTGGGATTTGGTTCATCCTACGGAGGCAGGGTGGCATGCTGTTTATAACAAGCTTCGAATAATGAATGCCCTTCAACAGATTCACGACTAGATACAAATAGTGCTAAGATAAGATTGGTTCTTGTGTTATATTTTGTTTGTGTTGAGTAATAATATATGTTCACCTTTTGTTTGTTAAATTCATTATTTCTCAAGTGTTCTATTTGTAACGATTTCAACTGCTTTTGGGAATATGATCGATAGCAATGTGCAAATAGAAGTTTATTACTCCGTCGTTGTCGTCAAATTTGAACTTATGTCCCTGTGAAATCCTTACTAACGATCACAATTGATTCGTTTATTTGTTTTTGAAGAAGTAAAAGACGAATATTAAAAAGGGAATTCCAACTCAATTGCAAGTTACAACAAAACAAAATCACAATCAAAATAATGATCACTACTAAATCCTAGACAATAATTCTATATAAGATAAACATTTCACCTTTAGTAGAAGCATGTCAACGGTTAGATGGTACCAAAAACCATAGATATGCTTGCACCTTGATATCTTCCACCACCACATCTCACAATCACTCACTCTCGCTCTTAGAGAAAATATACACATTTCTCATGTCCCAAGCCGCCACAAAACTGAATGTCATATCAGTGACAATCCATTTCAGACTATGCAAGTAGATGAATAGATAATAGTTGAGAAAGATTGGGGGATCTCTAACAGAATTCCTAGCCACTTAAAAATTGAATGATGGTGGGTGGTTGACTCCTAAGTGGTACTCATTATTCAACTAGAAAAAGAAGAAGAAAAAAAAGGAATGAAGTTTATTTATTTGGGTTCACACTCGCATGTTAAATTTTTTTTAGTATCTGATATTTATTTTACTATTTTTATTGTTTACTAGTATGATACCCGTGCATCCGCACGGGTACCCGTTGGTGTGGATGATTTGTTTCAGTTTCTATATGTTATATATAAACTGTAAAAAATAAATATTAGAATCAGCTATAGTTTGTTATGTGCATAATAATTATTTTAAAATATGTCTTGCCAATAATTGTTTTGTGTATATCATGAACAACTTCTCTTATGTATGACACTTATTTTAAAATTTGTATCGATGACAATTTGTCCAATGTACAATATTTATTTTAAACTTTGTATCATTGACAATTTGTCCTATCAATAATAACTATTTTAAAATTTCTATCAACAACAACTTTCCCGGTTTAGAATAATTATTTGAAAATTTTAATCATGGACAATTTTTTCCGTGTTTTATAATTATTTTTTCCGTGTATATTAAATTAATAATTATTTAAAAAAAAATCCTCCAGAAAAAGTATTTTAAACTTTTTACTATGAACAACTTCTCCCATGTATAATATTTGTTATTAATTTTAATTAACGATAACTTGTCCCGTGTATAATAATTATTGTTGGATATTTACTAACGA
>Ga0315914_1002096_pt1 | contig 30491 bp, 18 predicted proteins | sample MpolenodulesMG_FD_203920 | JGI IMG/M metagenome (GOLD analysis project Ga0315914, IMG submission 203920) | Medicago polymorpha root nodule microbial communities from Los Angeles, California, United States - elongated nodules | ecosystem: Host-associated > Plants > Roots > Nodule | place: USA...
GAAGCACAAGTAAAATTTTCAACTTCCACAGTAGTAATGGAAGGTAATATTTGGCTGTTTGGGAAGCCAAGATCCTATGATCATACAACAGCAATAACAATAAAAGTCTGCTCTTTTACCACTAGGTGGGTTCAATTACATGGATCAATTGATGACATAAAGCCCTACCATGTATAATCATAATCATGTACCTACAATCATGTTCCAAATAAAGGGAAAGGTTGTTGAGAATATAAGTCTATAATATAGAAACTATTAGTTTACGTTTTTAAAAAAATTATACTGTTAATATAACCAATCAAGTTAAGAACATCGTTTCTTTGATATTTTGCTATCTAGCTCTCAATAGTTATCAGTATATCTATCTTTACTGTTTAAAATGCAGCTTAGCTCCCAGAGTTCTGTTATGTGCTTTAAATAGGTGGTTGCAAAATTCCAAATAGGTACAAGAATATCGGGTAGGCACGTGATTAATTTTGTATTTGTCACTGCCATTTAAATGCATGTTTAGGACATAACGTCACAATAAAAAGCAAAGGAAAATAGAAACAAGAAAGTGATAAAATGTCAAGTAGAAAAAATAGGACATCAACCAAACACAGCTGTTTTATGCTATCTTAATTACTTAATAAGTTAATTAGACCATCATAATATTTAATAATTTATTAAATAAAATTAGAGTACGGAGTTGAAAGAAAAACTGTTTCGGACTAAACGATGAGATCCAATAATGAAAATGAACCAGCGTCTTTTTCTTTTTACATTTTAATCATGTGCAACCAAACCATCGTCGAATTCATAGACATTTCAATATTTTCTGTAATTATGAGGATAACTATTTATAACAGAACCACAAAAACCTGCTGCATTACACCAGTCATGGTCTAGTATGTACCTGTTTCTTTATCTTTGATCTTTTAGCTGATTTCCTGTTTGACAACCTTTTTCTTTCTTTTCTTATGTCATCACCTTCCTGTCAAAATAAATGCAGCTAAATGGGAAATGCTAGACTTTGTGCCAGATAGATAAGAATTAAACTTAGCAACCTTAAGAAGGAATTTACTTTCTGAAATGTACTCCCCATACATATTTAGCTAGAATGCTGGATTGAAAAATGGTGGTAGCACTTCACATGAAAGGCTCGTATATGACAGGAATGAAGTGTTGAAAGAAAAAAAAAGTGCAAACTAAAACAAAAGAATTTTTTTAGACAAGTTGAAATTTAAGTTCTTACAAGATCAGTTGCCCACGCAGGAAAACATTCTATAACTATTGCCAATTTGGCATGGCGTCGTGGATCATACAGTTACTTTTATAGGACTAGGTAGATGGTGCAACTATGCTAGCCAACAAATTTAAGCATATCTAGCAGGATTTGAGATGGAAAATGAACAATTTAAATCTCTATACATACAATGTGTCGATGGGGCATCTCATGTGGGTAACTTTGCATAATAGCTTAAGCTTTCAAGAGAATCTGGCCTAAGAGATTTATTTTTGCGACCTCCATTTTTCTAAATCTATGTTCCATTGACACTTCAAATGGAAGGCGTGTCCGAGTGTTTGACATTTATCAGTGACCAACACTTGTACGAAACTAACCCCTATGGTTACATTCCATCACTTCTATTTTATTAAATTATTATTGGTGTCTACATGTTTGTGTCTATGTTTTATAGTTCTAAAAAAGTTATGTTGTAACATGAGGTAGTGTGGTTTTATTGGAAAAGACCGAGTCCCACATTGACTACAACAGATAGTGCTTAATAGGTGCTTATAAAGCTAGGACATTCCTTGCCTTACGAGTTGGTCTTATGAGGTTGAGTTAATTCCAATATCAAAGAGCGCCTATAACTAGTGTTTTCAATCACAGATTACACAAAACGACAGTTCATTCAAATTCGGCTACGCAACATTGCTACAGAGCCTCTATTTAACAACACGGCCTATAACATGTGTGAATGAGTGAACATGTTAAAGTGAGATTTTCCAACTGTGTGCATATCATAATGATCCAAAAGAGATTTTACTAGTTATCTTAGTAAAAAACTGATTATTTTTCTAGTTTAGCTTATCCACAAAAAAAAAAAAACTTTTCAAACATGCTACGAAAACGCATAAAAGTTATAATACCATATTTTTAAGTTGAGCATCAACATCAACGTCATGAACGTCGGCATCAGATTCCTTGACAACTGTCCCCAAATTCTGAGCCAGACCAGATGGATTTTCTACAAGGAAACAAGATGCAAGACTGTTAGTCACATGGGCTGCAGTTCATGTCTTTGGAACTATTCACCTTCTGAACATTCAAATTTTAGATCATAATAAAAATGAATTTTTATTATAAGATAATCAAAAGAAAAAACTGTAATCTTACCATCCCCAGTAATCATGTTAGATTTATGCTTCTTAGTTAATGGAGAATTCTGCCACAGAAAGGATGTAATTAGACTTTTTTTTTTAAGAATTTAACCATATGACCTGTACTAAAGAATAATTTTAAAGCCTTCATAAACTAATCATTTCTTAAGTGTTCTAAATTCGAAACATAACAGTGGCAGAACACATTACATTCATCAACCACATATTTATATAAAAAATTAAATGATCAACATTACTTTGTTACTGTCATTTTGATCTCGATCTGGTGATCTCTTGCTTCCACTTGCTGCACTGTGCACACATAATTTTTTATTCAGACTTGGGAAATTGCTATCAATAAGTTTAGCAGAAGAACAAGAACAAATTGTACCTCATTGAGGTTCCATCCCTGTCATTTTTGGGTGCACAAGACTGGTTTCCAAATTCTCTTGATTCCCCAGTCATTAAACTTACAGGTTGTGAGTTTCTAGCAAATAAGTTGAAATCTTGGTTTTTTTGGCCAAAATTTCTGTGTACCATTTCTGAAAAAGCCTTTGCAGCATCCTGATCAAAATGCAAAAACATTCATATATGAATATACAAACTCATACACAATTCATTATGGAAGTTGTTCTAAGATGAAAAAATGTTCATTAAATCATTCCACTAGTAATTGGTAACCCCAACCCTACCCCCTAAAGAAATATGAAAATTCCACTAAATATATACTAACCATAAAATGAATTCCATAGACATTATGATGATAGAAAAAATAAATTAATCAAGTGCAATGATTATATCTATTAAAAGGTTTAGGCTCACCTCAACAACTACGTGAGGTTTATTCGTGAGCCTCACGGGATCATGTAGAGCATCACGTTGAAGCAGTGCATTGTTTGCCTGCACCAAACAACAAAGAATGTGAAAGTGAAGCAGGTGACTGGTCCCTCTGTCGTAGTCTAAGAAAGAAGCATGCCATACAATGCAGTAATATGTATATCATTACCTTATTTTGCAACATGTACTGATGATACAAGTAAGGAGCAGCTGCAAGTGGATGATTATAAAAGGGGCTTGGAGTAGACCCGGGATTGTAATAAGCCTGTTTAAAATTTAAAAGAAGATAAAATGAGTTAGTTTTTTCTCTACGTAAAATACGAAGTTAGATGACGAAGATACCATCATAAATTGGTTCAGAGTAGAAAATGTTTTACACCTGCATAGCTGTAGTCCAATGTGGTAGCATAGGTTTGTCTGAAGCTTGCTGTTAGAGAGAAAAATCAAAGTAAAATAGAGCATATCAGATATAAGCAGATTTCATTGCACATAAAGAAAATTAATTAAGATAACCATAACATGATTTACTGACATCATCTTGAGGCACCATGAAATCGTAGGGTCTGCCAAACGGAGTGGAATCTTCCTTTCCCATCAAGCTCGAGAAACTTGTGAATCACGTAGTTTCCTGAAAAACTATTTGCTTTTAAATCAAAACACCAAGATAGTGTACAATTATGAATATAATGTCAAAGAATGTTTGGCAGACTATCTAGATAGTAGTTCATCAATTACTTGACCAACCATACTAGACCAGATAATGGTTTAACAGGTTTGGTAGATTCTAACTTTGAAGAATATATACATAAAAATGAGTAAAAATGATGTATTTCTTTTCAACCAATACCAAAATGAAAATTTTCCTTCAATTTAATACTGACCATTATGGTCAATCACAATCGCGGAAAATGGTAGTTTGTTCAAAGTCAGTGGTGCAATAGTTACAGTGCTATAGCATCGCCATTTAACTTATCGCAGAACAATAAAGATTTGTACAAGAACGGAGGAGCGAAATTAAACCTTTTCTTGCTTGATTAACAAGAAAAGGAAAGAAAAATTGGTAATTTCTTTTTAACACTCTAATAACATTTAATGTAAAAATATTTCAGTGATTAATACACTAATTTGTTTGAGAATTTTACTTCTCTCTATAAACTATACTCCAACAATTACAAATCCCCCAATTTTGAAAAAAGAAAATTCAAAATTGAATAGACATTAAAAATAATCACTGCACTCGCCAAATAACGTCATCTTCCCCCAATCAAACACAATTTAATTTAAACCGTGTATTCAATATTTCAAATTACACAATCAACCGTCATCAAGAAAACCTAAAATATATTAATCCTACTCCAATTGAAACTGAATTTTTTTAAATAAAAACGCTACGCAACTAGTACAACATTGTCAAAATTTTAAGTCTTAACCCTCCGATTCCCAGCAAAAGGTCCTGATAATCTGGAGTTCATCTCAGATGAAAGTAAAGTCTGACAAATAATTGTTTTCGATAGGATTCGAACTCGACACCTATCGATCAATGAATCAATATTAAAGCAAATAGCAATTGAAAAAGAAAAGGTTTGAAAATTACCAGAGAAATGAAACTGAAGGAATTCGCAAAAACGAAACGGTGAGAGAATGTTCGGTGGAGAAGAGAAAGAGCGCGAAAAACACGTTTGTGTAATGTAAACTCTCACTCACTCCGATAAAGCCCAAACACTGTTTTATCAATCAATCTTCAAAAGAGTTTTTATTCAGTACGCTTACACACTTCGTTGTGGTGAATCTCGGTCGTTGGATAGATTTTGATTTTGATAAAGTAGTAATATGGACGGTTCGATTGTTTTTAACGGTTGAAATTTCTTCGCTGCGTGTTTATTTTGATGCAGGGGATTCCGGTCGGTATTAATTACTTTCATTCAAATCTTTTTCTTTATAAGAAAATATTTTATAACTTTTTTTGTGGAATTCGTTTTTATAACTTGTCCTTTTCCGGAATAAAGTATTCCATGTTAGAAAAAATTGAAACGTTTTCAATTCATTACTCTATATTTGTCAAAAAAAAACAATTAAATACTCTATTTGACTTTTTTTAGGATGATTTTTAGTAACTTTTTTTCTTTTATTTAAATTTTTTTACTTGATATTTTTTGTTTAATTAAATGACTTAGTTTAATCTTAATTTTATATTTTGAATCAAATCAATTTTTTTTTATACTAGCATTATGAGTGCATTTGTTTCAACTTTAAACAAAATAGAGATGCACTATAAAATGTTAGTGTACTATGGACCGCATAAAAAGTGTTGATGCTCTATAAAATTATAGAGTTGTGTTATTTGAACATCCATATATGTGATAACTTTTGTGACAACCAAAATTTTACAAACGAAATGAGGTATTGACACAAAAACCAAAGCAACAGAGAGAGAAAGTAAAAAGGTAATGTGAGTATGAGAGAGAAAGTTATCACAAAAGTTGTCAAAAATGGTTGTTCAGATATCATTTCTCAAAATTATATCACAGTGAAATTGTTTCTTCATCTTCACTATCCATTAGAAGAGAGTTGTCCTTGTTTTTTTTTTGTTGGTCGGTCACCCATCCAAAGACAACTCCAAGTCAAGCACGTTTAACTGTGAAATTCTTATAAAATGGCCTACCAAAAAGAATATGCATCTTGTTGATATAGGTAGTACCAAACAATTCTTATAAGCCTTCCTTCAACCATGCAGTCTCATACATGCACGGCCTTAGGATCCCTCTTATTTCGGTGTGATTCGGTTCATCTAAAAGCTCTTGTAAGCCGCTCATTGTCGTGCCTTGTGCATCGGCGACCACTCCCCACCCTCGTCAGCCTTAGGTGTTACACACACTAACCTTCAAGTATGAAAACATGGTAAAAGACGACCAAACTCAAGTCAAGTCAAATCAAAGATAAGCAACTAATCATCTAGTCAATGCAAAATCAACAATGAGTTAAAACCATTGTCTGTGCGTAAGTAACCCTCTAGATGATAAGTCCATAAGCATAAAAAAGTCAATTGCGTGGACACGACGATTCGTTGAATGACCTAAACATAAGAAAGTCGAAATCAAGTGTATGGCCTAAGCAATCCTCTAAATAATCCGCATAAAAAGAATTCAAAGCAATCCTCAGAATACAACGATCCTCTGAATTGATCAAACTGAAGATCAAGTCTCAAAGCTTTGTTATCTTACCCCTAAAATGATCTTTTGAAGTACAATGATGTGATTCTCTTAAAAATCCATGCTTATCAATTTTGCTTCTTAAAAAAACTATATATTTATTATTTGAGTTACACTGACTTGTACCTTTAGAGAATATATTAAAGATTCCATAAATAATAAATATTTATTGAAAAAATTAATTATCGAAATTTTTAAATATTAAATGACTTTAATTTGACATGGAGGGAGAATGTTTCTATCATTTTTGTAATCAATCAATAATTCGAGGATACTCCATTTGTTTGGTTAGTTAGGATACCCGTAAAATAAACATAATGATACATTATGCATCACAAAGCTGCAATAATTTCTCACCTAAGAGACCAAAAGCTGCTAAGCCAGCTCGTATTAACGAGCATTGAACAATAATGCAAGGAGAATTGTTTTGGAAAGATGCTCAAAGCAAAATTGTTTAGGGACTAACTAAGTGATTAAACTTAATGAACACTAATATTATTCTTTTCCATTAGCATATTTTTATTTTTTGCATTTTAACCATTTAACTACTCCACTAATTATAATTAATAAAAATACTTTAATAAAGAAAACATAATTTACCATTAAAATTAACATTACTAATCATTTTTTTAATAATAATCGTATAAAACTCAAAACGAATATCTTACTTGAGATGGAGGGAGTAATACTTTAAAAAATATTACTTTTACAAAACAAAAAATAAATAAAATAGTATAACGAACTTATTTGTTTAACTCTTAGGTACGTACCATCCCTAAAAATAAATCTTAGGTACGTACCAATTATTGTTTTTTTTTCTTTTGAAAGAACCAATTATTGTTGATAAATATTAATAATACACTGTTGAACACTTTTTTTGATATATAATTTTTTTTATTACTTAAAATTTATGAATCTCATCAATTATTTGGATTTAATATAAATTGAATGAAACTCTTATTAATTTAAATCAATAAAGAAAATGTGCTGAAAAGTGTATGATAGATTGTTATCAATATTTTTTATTTTCTTTTAGGAAATTTGTTATCAATATTATTCTTCATTGTAGTAATAAATGTATAATAAAGGATGATATAATCTTTTGTTTTATTTTAGCAAGGAGGATGATATAATCTTTTCCCTTAGCTACTGGCTCCAATGATTACAGTAAGCTATATATTTTTGGGTTTTCAATATGTTATTTTAGGATAAATTGTATTTCTTGGTCCTTAACTATTTAAGTAGTATGACTTTGGTCTCTTAATTAAAATTCAATTTATTTTGGTCCTTTAACTTCTCTCCGTTACACATTTTGGTCCTTTCCGTTAGTTTTAATTAAAAAACGTTAGGTTTTCTTCATCTTCTTCTCCACTTTTTCATCTTCATATATCATCTCCATCAACCTTCAACAACAAGAATCCTAAAAAAATTCCAGAAGATAATGAAGAAAACCTAATGTTTTTGAATTAAAACTAACGAAAATGACCAAAATGTGTCACGGAGAGAAGTTAAGGGATCAAAATAAATCGAATTTTAATTAAATAACCAAAATGATACTACCTAAATAGTCAAAGACCAAAAATACAATTTAACATTTTTTTATTAGAAGAATTTTATTCAAGACAGTTCAAACACTAAACATTAAAAATTTGTTGACAACCAAAATTTATACAATGATATGTTATATTGTAAGAGTTTAACTCATTTCGTTAAATCCAACTTTTGTTTTTTTTTTGCACAAGAAATCCAACTTTTGCTAATATATATTTTTAATTTGAGTATAAAAAAATTAACATTACGATAAAAATATAACATGATAGTAGTAGTATTTTTATTTTTTTGGTCAAGAAAGAAAAGATTGTAGTATTTTTATTCTTTTTGCTAATAAAGAACAAACACACACTATTTGAAAAAAGAAAAAGAAGCAAAAATGAATAAAGAGAAAGAGAGAATAATCCATGCATTCAAAGCAAAATGCAATGATGACAGTCAATGTCAAAGTGTCAAGTCCAGACAGAATTTCTTTCACAGTTTTTCTTTCACTTTTTGAGTTGCAAAACTTTGTCCATTTACTCCATTATTATTATTTTTCACTTTTCAAATTTTCTCATTTTCCAAAAATAATGGTTTATTTATGATTATGATTTCCTCATTAAGCATAAAAAAAGACATAGTAGTTTGTGTCTGCTCTCTTAACTATAACTAGTTAACAACACAACATAACCAGCTTGCACTTCTTATTTTGTCAGAAAACATGACAATGTGTGAGTTTCAGTCACACACATTGTTCCATTCTCTTCTTTTTCTCTCTTTCAAAAACCAACTATGACTAATAATTTTGTTGGTGTTTTTCTTCACTTCACTCTTAAAAGGTTTGTTTGTCTTTCTGTTTTTTTTTTCTTCTTTCATTTGTCTTGCATGGTTTTACCTTGTTTTTACCCTTCGTTTTAAATCTTTATTTATTTTAAGTTGATTTTTTGTTGTTGCATGTTTTATGTGTTTTCTTTTTCTAATTATTGTTTTGCTTGTATAAGATCAGATACTCCATTGCATGGTTTTACCTTGTTACTGTTATTTATTTTTGTGTTAATTTTGTTCATTTGTTTACTAATCTGATCTATTACCTTTGATGATGTTTTACTAATTTTTTCTTCTATCAGTTTCATGTCTTGAAGTTGAGCTCAGATTTGAGTTAGATCTTGACATATGTTTATTAAATCACCTTTACTACTTCAACTGTAAATTTTATTGGTTTTTATATTTTTAGTTTTTAATTTTTTGGCTTTGTAGTTGGAACTTCTCATGTTGCTAATTCATTTCTTTAGTAATTAGATTTAGATTTTTTAAATTAGGAAAATTGGACATTTTGTTACTGTGGAAACTGGGTGGCTTAATGATGTACGGTTATAGTTAATTTTGTTTCAATTTGTATGACATGGTAATTGTTTTTTATACCAATTTAGTTTCTTACCATATGACATGTTGAAGTTGAACTTTTTGCTTCTTGTTTGTTTGTATTCTATGATGTCAAGATTCAAGATGTGGCATCCATGCTCTTACTAATTATACATAATTTTTGTGGTTGTTATTATTGGTACCCAAAAAGGTATATCACATATGTAAGTCCAAATATAGAATTATTTGTTTAAGTTGAATTATAGAAATATTGTGTTCATAGTCTACTATACATAATTTTTGTTGTTATTATTGGTATCCAAGAAAGCTTGTATGTGTCCAAATATTGTAGCTGGAGTATTGATAAAACCCTGAGGGAGGACCTACAGCTTCTGTTTAAGACATGTGAGCGAAAAATGGATAATAGTGAAGCTTGATATTGAATCTTCTCACTGGATTTGATAGACAGTGAGATGGGTGCAGGGGGATAATAAGCCTCTAGGTTTGTTAAAGTGGGGAAGCACAAGGGATCAATTAACTAAGTTTTGTTAGTTAGTTGATTTTTTTTCTTCTTCTTAACTATCCTGGTCATCCCGAGTTCGGTCAGGAGATAAGTAAAGTCTTGCAAATGAATGTTTCAGCGAGGATTTGAACTCGTGTTCTCCTGAACTATTCAGCCTTATCTGAAGCTCATTAATCAGTTGAGCCAAACCACTTGGTTGGTAATTAATTGAATCAGTAAGAGAGGGAGTTTATAAAGAGGGAAATAGGGGGCAGGGGAGGGTGAAGGAGTGTATTTAGAAAGAAGAATTGTAAACTGGGAGCGATCAGGTTCTCCCAAAAGTCCTAAATTGTAGCCTACCATTGTATTCTTTTCAATAAAGAATTCATTTCGGATAAGACCATTTGTTTATGTCTCTCTATCAATTGCTAGTCGGGATAGGACAAGTGACTTATAGACTGGTTTAACCGGCTATAACAAAATCCGTCCAGTTTTCCATGTCTCATTACTGAAGAAGGCTATTGTGCCTAATCAGCAGTCCCGGCCTTTACCTCAAGTGTTATCAGAAATGTCAAGTGGAATCAATTACCAACACATGGGGATATAAGATTGACTTGGTGGTTGAGATTGGGGAACTGAGGGACGGAGTGCTTTGGATGCTGAGAGTTCGATCTTCATCCTCAGGATAATGCTACCATTACTAACATTTGTAATTCAAAAGAACTACCAGCATGTGAAAACATATGAGAGCTAGCAACTAACATTTGAGTAAAATAAGCTATGACCAAATGTTGAGTAAAATGTAGAAGGCAGTACTCTGAACTTTTACCTGTGTTTGATTAAATGATGGTAAAACGAGAAAAAAGCCGATGCTACGGTCAAATTTTCTATAGCTTAGTCTGATTCAAAAGGAAAATCATCAATTGATTCAAAAGAGTATTGCGTTTTTTGCCTTCCAAAATTGAACCAAGCTTTACATTAAAAAGTCATAGTCATTCATGAACATTCCATGACTACTCTATATTGCATCTAAAGTGTTGACTAGTGCTGAATGGAAGACATGTGATGTGTATTTATGCAATTACTATTGGAGTAAATATGAGTTCTATAGTAAACATGTCATTTGGTTTCATATCACAATTCACGATGCATAAAATTCGGTAATGATATTAACTAGACAAAATTATAAGGCTGAAGAGATCCCCTTTCTTTCATAGTCGATTTGTTCAAGAAGAAAGAAGTTTTGTTCATTATTTATATATGTTATTGTAACACATAATTATCATGTGCTTCCTTTTGATGTTTTGTCCGTTATATGGTATGTGTACAAATGATTATATCTTTTTCTCTTAATTTATCTGCAGGTAGGAAATAGATATTGAGTGCTTCCTGGATTCGGTCGTTCATAAAATGAAATCAAGATTCAAAAATGGATGGCCCTCTATCGTCCGTCTTCGTCTCAAAGATAAATCCGTGACACCCTTTTGCATATTCTCTAAAGTGAAATCAGCTGGAAACATACCCGGAAATACTCCTGTCTATCTCAATGTGTATGATTTGACCACAGTTAATGGCTATATGTATTGGGCTGGTGTTGGTATTTTCCATACTGGAGTTGAAGGTCAGTTTACGTCACAGTTATGCCCTTATAGTAAATGTCAAATTGTTTTCTTATAAGCTATAAACTGTTTTCATAAGCTATCTTGGAGAGCTTATGGAAATAAGCCGAAAACATATTATGGATATGTCATAACCTGTTTCCACAGGCTCTCCCCAACATATTATGTTACTGTTTCTGAGCTACCAACTTCCCTTTCCATGAACTTACATGATTTGGTTTGTGGTATTGTTTGATCATTTAATTACAACTTCTGATTTAAATACTCAACTCCACTTGTGGGATAAGGTTTGGTTGTTTTTGTATGTTGATGTAACTCATATTTCAAATTTGGCTCTATTTGTATGTGCTTATAGCATGAGCGCTTATGTGTAAACAATTTCTATAACAAAAGATAACCTAAAGTCAAACCATTTTCATTCAAGGTTTAGGTTGTTTTCGTAAGCTATCTTGGAGAACTTATGGAAATAAGCTGAAAACAACTTATTGACATGTCGTAAGCTATATTCGTAAGCTCTCCCAACTAGTCTCACAAGTGCTTATGTCAGTATATAAGCTCAAATAAGTCAATACAAACAGACACTTTTTATCAGCTTAGATAACCTCTAGTTATCATCGACTAAGAAATAACCTTTAATCCTAGCTTATATAAAAAAAAACCTTTAATCCTGCATACTAATTTAAGATCATTTAGTGAGAACGCAGCCTCACTTTCAAGATCTAGATTAGATGAATGTTTGATCACATTCATAGGAAAAGGTGTCAACTGATATATCTTTAAAACTTAGAGAAACAGATATCTATTCATGTGAATGTTACTTATATCTGGTGTAACTAATGTGCTGACAGTTTATGGAGTAGAATATGCATTTGGTGCCCATGACTATCCATCAAGTGGTGTATTTGAGGTTGAACCGAGGCAGTGTCCTGGATTCAAGTTCCGGAAGTCTATATTCATGGGAACTACTAACTTAGATCCATTCCAGATTCGAGAGTTCATGGAGAACCAGTCTGCAAAATACAACGGTGATAGTTATCACTTGATTGTGAAGAATTGCAACCATTTCTGTGAAGATATTTGTTACAAGCTTACAGGGAATTCTATACCGAAGTGGGTCAATCGTCTTGCAAGAATAGGTATATATATATGACATGTTTTCAAACATAAGATAGACTCTTTCACGCTTAGATACTTTTATCGAATTCTGTTTTAGAGAATTTCAAATACCACCTAAACTAAGAATTTGAACTTACTTTCTTACTCTTTAACCTTGCTGACTTATCATTGATTGTCTTCATTGTAGGTTCCTGTTGCAATTGCATTCTCCCTGAAGCCCTTAAAACTTCCACTGTTCAGCATGATCCCAATTTTCAAAGCTGTGACAGTGAAAAAAAGAGGCTTCGAACCGCTTTCAGTTGTTTGTCATCAATCTCAATGCCGCAAATGGAAGTATCGATGCCTTCATTGTTTCTGCACTCTCACTATAAAGGTTGCTTACCGCCGTGGCAGTTAAAGAAATCTAAAAAGGGCTCACTAAAGGCAAAATGAGAAGACTACTTTGGTTATGATTAATTCTTCTCTCTTGTAGAGTATCCATTGTTTTTTCTGGTAACTGAATGCTGGAAAAGAAATTATTGTTTTCAGTTATCCGTGATCTTCCGTAAGAGCGAAATTTTCTGTCCATATTTATTTTGATTATCCAAGATGTTTCTATTTTTTGTCCCGTCTTTTTGTTGTCTAGTTTTTGCTTTGTAATCTTTGTCTGATCGATTCTGAATTTCTGTAAGATATACTGTTGTCTCAGCTAAATTTTTCATGGCTGGAGAAAATTTTCATGTGCTAAAATGCTCTAAAGAATATCTCAGTTAAGGCCATTCTGATATGAATTTGGAAAGTACAAATTAAACAGGTTATATATCTCAGCATAAGAAGCCAGGATTTTCTTTCTAGTTATTCAAATAAGAGCATGTCAAACAAACACAAAATTGGCAAGAGACAATCCTAAATAGAAAAGAAAAGTGCACTTTTGATATTGCTGTTAACCAACAACCTCCCTTCTGGATATTTGATCGTTTGTGTGAGTGTTGTATGCTACGAAGCACTGACACAGACACTAGACATCTCAGTGACACATTGACATTAGACACATTGACACCGGTAATAATTTATGAAAATGGAATAATTGAATGTAATCAAAATTGAACATTTGACATGCTTTTAGTATAAAGTGTCGGTGCTATCGATATTTTAGGAGGAAAGAACAGTTATTATGTTTATATAATTGATGATTTGATAACTGACATGTGGATTGGTTTCTATGTTTTGTCACGCTGATGGTGCATTGGTCTATACATATTTCAGACAAAACAAATTTCACGTAGGCCATCATCAATTGTTAGTGTAGCAGGAACATTTTCATACTATATTAGATAGGCACCACTGACCAATAATTGTAAGCGAATTTCCAAAATTTTAAAATTATACAAGTACACAAAAACTCAATTATTTGAAATATAAATGCAGTAATATTTCTTAATTTTGCATTCATATTTTTTTATATTACACATGGTTCCAAGAGTTATCCATGTACTAAGGAAAATATTCACCACCATTGAGCAAGATTTAAGAGTATGAGTCTGCCAATTTCCCTTGTTTCCCTTGGTAGCTCATACCACTTTGCAAGCTCAGTTATATTAAAATAACCTGAAGTTATGAAATTCCATAGCCAAGAAGATAAGCATTGGTCATTTTCTAAGTCATCTTATCCACTAATGAGCACAACCCAGAACTTAGACACTGCACGAGAATCATAAAACATTCTAACCAATGATTGATAAGAGATTTTGAGTACTATTAAACAGAAAAGGAAGCTTTTCTAATTGTGATATTACATGCTCTAGAATCAGATACTCAAGGACATTACAAAATTGAGCTCATTATTATGTCAGCAAATATAGATGATTTTTACTCCAATTTTCACAACTAATTTGGCTGATGAATTTGAACAGAGAAAAATGAGCAACATATCAATCCCTTCCCAACTCAGATTGGAACATTACATCCAAACTTAAAATGTAGGTATAGAACATTTTTTCTTGTAGTGAAAATTAAAAAATTCCACGTATCCACTTATCCGTATCGTACTCACGCTCCTACTAAGTTTTGAGATTTCATAACTTGTGTCTCTCTTTGAAATCAAACAATAACAGTTCTCACATTTTCGTCTATCTTTGTCTCATGCACTTCTTTGGCCGTAATTTTAGAATTTTTATACGGATATATTTTTGGACAAAAAGTAAGTGTGCTTGGTATGGTTCTTCGCATAAAATTCATTTTTTTTTAGTTATAAACAACCTTGAGAAAATTATTGAGTTGGTAGTTATTAATATTTTATGTTAAGATTCATACTAAAAAAACACAAGTTTTTTTTATCAAAGTTTTTAATTTTTTCTACACCTAAGTTTTTTTTACTTGTTTTTAATTTTTTTCAAACAAGTACTATTACTTACTTGTTTTCGATAGGTGTTTGGAACTTGTTTCTGTGGTCGTTCGAGGTGAAATTTTAAGCTTGTTCGTTTTTAGGACTCAACTTTGATTTTCGCATTTGTGCGGGGGTTTGACATTGATTTTTGGTGTTGCATTTGGTTTTGATGGTTAGTTTTTACTCATGTTGGTGGTGGCCATCATTTGGGGTGGTGTTTTTAATGATGTACGAGGTCTATGAGTTTTCTTTTGGATGTTCCGTCCATGTACGATACCCTTTGTTATGTTGTTTCTGACTTGTCGGTCTCTGCTGAACTTATTATTAACAAATTCTGTTTTTTAAAAAAACTATACTATAATTTAAAACGTACATATATATTAGTGAGTAAGAGCACCATTTATATCACCTAATTTGGTGGCATAGATGTGGGTGAGAGCACTCACATCTATGTCACCAAATTGAGTGATATAAATGGACCACATCCAATAAATTATATTGTTTCACACTTTTCGGTTACTTAAACCACTCAACTATATTTTTCAAATATTCATACCACCCATCCAAAACTTTAAAATGGGTCCCACTAATTTCACAATTTACTCAAAGTTTATACTTTTGCATTAATATATAAAATGTATAATTCAAACAAATTAATTCAATTATATGAAAACACATTAAAAAGAAAACAACATATATTTAAAAAAATCAAAACATCCAAAAAATAAATAAAAGAAAATTAAAAATATATGAAAATATATGAAATAATAGACTACATGATTCTTTGTAAAAGAAAAACAGACTACATGACACAATAAACATAGTCAAAATATATAAACATAGTGAAAGACATGATTGTCGAAGTTGAAACCATGGTCAAACAAAGCTAAAAAATATTAATCAAATATCTGTCCTTCGCTGAAAGAGTTGTCATACGTAGACTCAAACATGCAAAATGCAAAGTTATCCACCAATATTTAGATTTCTGCTCTTCTCCCAGCAAGTTTCGCATCCACCCAATCAAACTGACCAAAATACTCATGCGTTAGTTAACTAACGCATGTGTAAATCAAACATGACTTAATTTTACACATATGTGACTTAAGTCACGCCGTATGAGTTAACTCACGCAGGTGTTATACTCCGCGTGAGTTAACTCACGCTAGTTATTTTCTTACCTTGTTGATGAAATTGGCTACGTTAGTGACTAACAAAGCATTTTCAATATCTGAAATGGTAGGACCTGAATAAATATTTGAAATGAACCTATTAAAAGGTTGGTCTTTTGAAGAATTATCACTTATGTTGGTTACTCTCTCATGTGGCAACATAAGAAGAGGAGAGTCATCAACTAAAAGCTCTCTTAAAACTTCATCATCCTCTGACCAATTAGAAGACATTATTTTCTCCATCATTGTCTTTGACATGGATGAGTCAATCATATTTATTATGCTTTAAAGAGAAAATAGTATAATTGAAATATGAATTTAGGTGAAGTGAAGATATAGTAGGCTAATGAGATATGAAAGAGCGGGGAGCAGCATTAGTTCATATTAAATGAAATTGAACTAGCGTGAGTTAACTCATGCGGTGTGACTTAAGTCACGCATGTGTAAAATTAAGTTACGTTTGATTTACACATGCGTTAGTTAACTAACGCAGGAGTATTTTGGTCAATTTAACTGGGTGAAAGCGAAATTTGCTGGGAGAAGAGTAGAAATCCAATATTTATGCCTAACCGGTCCCATATATCTATAGTGCTCAAAAGGTAGATCTCTAATTAATTGCATTATTAATGATATTTTTTATATTAAGTGGGAAATATCCATCTAAATAGATTTAGTAATAACTTTTGGAAAAAAGAACAAGATTCCATATATCCTTTTCATGTTGAAACTTGTCCAACAAAAATGTAAAAACATTCCCTTTTTGTTTCAAAAGTCCTAAAGTGCAAGCATGTGCTATCTACTTACTCTTGGTGCTTAATCTATCATCCAACCGTCCACCCTTTTTCCTTTTTGTGGTTACTAATCAATGCTTTGCGCGTTAAGCTCTAATGCACTTTCACCAAATTGATTTAACTATTTTAGTCTAAAAAATTACTCAATATTCAATGTAATTTAAGGCAAATTTATCCAAGCATAAAAAAACTCCTTTACTTTTAATCTCATGTATTGTTAATTAAAACTTATTTTGTATAATCAAGTTTTATCCTCTGAAACAAAATCAAACACACCAATATTACATTGATCCGAATGAAACTATAATATCAAATTTCTTAAAAAATATTTCAAGTTCAAAACTTATGAATAAAAAATATATTTTGATAAGAAGATCACATTAAAAATATTCAGATAAGTTACGTAACAAAGATTAGTTATCAACAAAATCGATAAAAGATTCTCATCAAATAAAATAAATTGTTACCAAAAAGAAAAAAACAAGGATTAAGATTAAGAAAGAAAATACATTGTTCCCGCGTTTTCCGTACTCAACTCCAAAACCCATTATGTGTCTTTTTTCGTCGTGCGTGCAAGTTATCGACAAATTTCAACACACAAACATTTCTTCGTAACTCGCAAGTAACATTTTGTACAGTTGTACTATGTTGTAACAACTCCATTGTTGTTTTTAAGATCTTATATATATATAAGATCTCCATCTTTTAACCTTGTTGTTCTCTTTACTTTCTACATCCCTCTTTTTGTGAAAAAGTGAAAAATAGTAACAAAATCGATTATCACCTTCCAACATTTGGCATTTTCATCTGGGACGCGTTTTCTTCTTCATCAAGCTTTCAAAGGTATCAACTTTACTCAAATCTTCATCTGGGTCTGCTTCATTTCACTTGTTCATCAGGTTCATCAACTAGGGTTTATGTTTATGGCAATTAGTGTTTTTTTGTGTGTGAGGTTTTCAAAGTTATGAACTTTACTCAAATCTCTATCTGGGTTTGCTTCATTTTACTTTTTCATCAATGTCATAACATGGGGTCTCTTGTTTAGTTGTTCTTGTTATATTGCAATTGTGGTTTTCTTAAATTTGTGAATGTTTGCAAATAGCTATAATTTGTTGAACTAGATCATTGTATTTACCCTCAAACTTATTGAGATTTTGCCTATTAAGTTTATCTATTTGTTTTCAGATAGTTGCACGCATTATCATAAATTAGGGTTTCACTTTACCAAATCAGGAGAAACTTGTGGTTCCTTCCCTCAAAAAGTATTTTTCCTTTTTCTTTTCTTAACCTTCTAGTTCTCATAGGAAAAAGTGCGGAGTTTGGCCGCTAAGTAAAGTGGACCAAAGATTGTTCCAGTCAGGGTTGGAACTCAGCATTTTTTTATTTATTTTTGAAATATACTCTCTCTGGAATGAAATTTAAGCAAAAAATGTAGTTGAAAAGTTGATGTATATGGACTAAATTTTTAATCACATACAATGACGTTTTAACTACCACTTTTGCTCTATGAAGCACAAACACAGACACCAGAGACGACATTGACACGTCGGCACCGATAAAATTTTGATAAAATGACATAGTAGTTCAATGTAATCACAAGTGTCAGTGTTGGACACCAGAGACACGCCTTCAATTAGAAGTGTCGGTGCAACAGAGATTTTGCTTATATTTCATTCCGGAGGGAGTAGTTCTTATTGGAAACTGATTCTGTTTTTTTTTTCTTTTTTACTTATTTTGTAACCAAGTTTTGTTTAATTACAGCAATGGGAGGCTGTATGAGTAAGACCCCTGAAACTAGGTCTGATATCAACCTTAATGTTGAAATGGCAACTGAACTGAGGTCATATGCGGCTGCCTGCAAGCATGACGCAGATTTGCAGTCATTCGACAATAACCTTCAAGCTCGAACAAATCAGGTCATAAATTCTCTTGCAGTTGGAGTTGAAGTTCGATCCCTTTCATTTGATTCCCTCAAGCAAGTAACAGAGTGCCTTCTTGAGATGAATCAGGAAGTTGTGAAGGTAATCTTAGACTGTAAGAAAGATATATGGAAGAGTCAAGAACTGTTTGAGCTTGTTGAGGAGTACTTTGATAATAGCTTGAAGACTCTAGATTTCTGCAATGCTTTAGAAAAGTGTCTGAAGAGAGCCAGGGATAGTCAATTGCTTATTGATGTAGCTCTTCAAAAGTTTGATGAGGAAACTGTGTCAGGAGACAATTGCTACGTGAAGACGTTACAGGAGCTGAAGAGTTTTAAGGCTGCCGGTGATCCTTTCACTGAAGAATTCTTCCAAATATATCAATCTGTTTATAATCAGCAAGTACTCATGCTTGAGAAATTGCAACTCAGAAAAGGCAAGCTTGACAAGAAACTAAAAAAAATCCGTACTTGGAGGAAGGTATCGTTTATCATATTTGTAGCCACAGTTGCTTCTGTTTTGATCTGCTCAGTTGTAGCAGCAGCTGTAGCTTCTCCACATGTTGCAGCTGCTGTAGCTGCTGTTACTGCTATCCCAATTGGTTCAATGGGAAAGTGGATCGACTCACTTATGAAGAACTATGAAAATGCATTGAAAGGTCATAAGGAAGTAACTATCTCAATGGAAGTTGGATCCTATGTAGCTATAAAGGATTTGGACAATATCCGGGTTCTAGTTAATCGACTTGAAGTTGAGATCGAGTCTCTAAAAACGAATGTGGATTATGCCATTGAGGAAGAAGGAGCAGTGAAGGTTGCAATAGAAGAAATCAAGAAGAAGTTGGGAGTTTTTATGAAGAATGTCGAAGATTTAGGAGCACAAGCTGATACATGTAGCCGTGACATCATAAGAGCAAGGACGGTGGTTCTACAAAAAATTGTTAAACTTCCCCACAAGTAAAGACACCGTTTTTCTGTATTGTCAACCAGTAACTGTTATTGTATAATTCATTTATTCCTGTTTCTTGTGAAATTTCATGATTTTCAGTTATCATGGGTCCATGCAAACTTAGTTTTTTTGTAGTAGTACAATGCTGACTTTTATTTATTTGGCGTATGTAAGAAGCTAAGACTTCTTTTCAAGACTCTAGGGTGCTTATGTTTGTAACTATATTTGGTAATGTAACTTCTATTTATGTTTACCTTCTTGTTTGTTGGTAAAACTCTCTCTCTCTTGCTTACCTAGTTCATCGATCTTCTTAATTTCTCTCCCGCCCCCCTCTCTGTTTCTTGTGAGTGGTTTTTCCAGATTTTATGACATGTTTGAGTCGTCATCATCCATCACAATGTTGTATGCAATGATTGAGAAAGGGAGAGTTGAGTAGCTTTACCTTCTTGTCTGTTGGTAAAACTCTTTCTCTTTTGCTTACCTAGTTCACTGATCTTAATTTCTCTCCCGCCCCCTTCTCTCAGTCGATAATATTCGTTCAGATTCTCTACATGTTACGGTTTCTGACTCCAGTTTCTGATTACTCTTCTGATTTTCCATCTTGAACATGTTACTCCAGATTTTCTTCAGTTTTGAGTTAAAATTGATCTATATTTTTATTGTTTCTTTGTGAATTTCGGGAACAGTGATTCATTTTTGATTCCCTGTGCATAAAACCATTAGATTTTGGATTTAACCATGATACCCTTTGCAGGCATCATATTCTATTTGGGCAATGTAATTATGTAACTTTCAGAAACCGTAACTTGAATCAGGGAATGACAATAAATACAAGAGTCAGAAACCAAAATGGACAGGTTTTAGGATGAAATGCTTGAAAGACTATTTTCGGATTTTGTATTAGTCTTGTGAGTGGTTCTTCTTGATTTTATGACATGTTTGAGTCGCCATCATCTATCACGATGTTGTATGCGATGATTGAGAAAGGGACAGTTGAGTAGCTTTACTTGAAGTAGAAGCACCAGCTAGTGCTCAACTCAAGTAAGTTCTGGTCATCATATGTCGTGTGTGTTTCTGAAAACCTCAAGCTACACCTAATGCCTCTAGCCAAGATTAATATCAAATATGACACCTTCAAAATTCCCAATAATCCTAATCCATTCTGTGTTCGATGCTCCAATTGCAAATTCTGGTATTTGAATTGTAAATAACTTTACAACCAAGACTTGTAGATATGTGAACTGTGCAATGTAGAAGATGGAGATCACACATTTTGGTTGTAAGTGTAGGGAAGCCCCTCACCTCTTGGATTAGCTTCTGGGGTTGAGTTTGGATCAAAATTCTAATTTTAAGATGATATAAAGCCTAAATTGTTATGCTCCGGTTGTTCAATCCTTGGCTGAGATAGTGGTTATAACACTCACCCCATGAGTTAGCTTTCGTGGTTAGGTTAGGTCCCAACTCAAGTTCTAAGATACAAAAATAACAAATACTATAACATTTGATCTTATCCTTCTGCTAGCCAAGATTACCCACAGTTATGATAAATACACGAAGGCAAGGCACTCATATAAAGTTTATCAATTCATGGCCGATAAGATGCTGTGTTTGTGATTGTAGTGAAAATTAATGTGAAAAACATTTTGGGTATTGAGACTGTATGTGAGATTGCACAACTTCAAGAGCTGCCCTTGAAGATACTACGAGCCTTCTCTAATCATGTTTTTTGCAGAGTATAGACCTTGGTTAAAATATTAAATATGTTCGAATAGCATATCTGGTTATAAAGTAGATAAATAAATGCACAAGAACACAATGTTTGATTGCAAAGTTCGGCCAATTATGTATGCGTCTCTAACAGCATAATGGCAGCTGTAGTTTCTATTATGCAATGAATTAGAGTTAGTGAGTACAAAACTTTCGCTATGCTAGGTCAAGTGTCTGTCCCATTTCAGCAAATATGAGCCATACTCAATATACAAATAGAAAATGACCGATCACAGGAATTACAACGATGCACAAGCAGAGAACATTCAAAATGATGCAAAATATGGATATTGAAAAGTGAGGCTTTAGAGAAACTAGAAGCGGTTAAGAAAGGCTTTCCCTGCAAATGATTTTCTCAGTATTTTGTATTTAGATCTCTATTGACATTGTGTTTATAAGCTGAAATTTTACGATTTAAATTTTGTGTTTGTGTTCAAAGATCATTTACTGCTTCTTCATAGGTTCAGCTACAAATTTTCATGTTGGCATGTCCCCTATTGTTGACAAAACAACTATTATTTTTATTTTTTGGTTACACAAAACAACTATTATTTGATCCTGAAGAGAAGAGAAGACACACATATAACAATGCACTTATAATTGTAGGTTCAGAAACCATGCATTTGATCTCGAACACCTGAAGAATACTAATCTTTGCAATTCTTAAAAGAAGTAGCACAGCAAAATGGGTGTTGATAATCATAACAAACCCATCCAAATAAAATTGTAAATCAATAAAAACTACACAAAATCACTTATTATAGGATGTTTTTGGATCTTATTTTGCAACAAAAGTTTAGATTAGAGTAACTGCTGAGGAAATTAAATATATGTTTTTACCATTGCCGTTTAAAATAAATAATTGCAAAAAAGAAAATGAAGAATAGGTAAAAAAAAAGAAAAAGAAAAAAAAAAGAAAGGTCCCACCGAGAATTGAACTCGGGTTACCAGATTCAGAGTCTGATGTCCTAACCGCTAGACCATGGGACCATTGATGTTGATAGCTACATTTGAAATATATTTATACATTACAACTTATCGATTCAATTTCATATATGTAAAAAATGATTTAAAAACACCATTGACCAATCATAGAATATCGTAAACTAAAGTTGACTTATAGATTACTGGATATTCCACTCACGTCACGTGTTCTTCATAACTTTACTTAAAAAAAAGATTCACACGGTGACAGAACAGAACACTAAGGACTTGTTTGGTATGAGAGAAATAGAGGAGAGAGAGATAGAGAAGAGAGAAAGAGAAGAGAAGTTGGAGATTTCTCTTGTTTGGCAAGAAGAGAAATTGAGAAGAGAGAAAAATAAATGGTGGGCCCCATATCTTTTTTGTTTCTCTTCAAAGGTGAGAAGAAGGAAGGAAGAAGACAAAAAAGTCTATTATGCTATTGGTTTTTTAATTAATCATAAATTATAATGTTGTCTTGTCAAGAACATTATTGTCTTTTTAATAATAATAACATTTCTTTCTCTTCTATTTCTTTCTTCTTTCTCTTATACCAAACAATACATCAAATCTTCTCTATTTCTCATCCTTTTCTCTCTTCACAAACTCTCTCTTACCTATTTCTCTCTTTCCAACTTCTCTTCCGAACCAAACACACCGTAAGCGAGAGTGATGTGGCGAAGAACCTTAACAACCTCCACCGTCGCCACGTCAGCATTGAAGCAGAAGAAGAAATGGGACGCGATCGTCATCGGCGGTGGTCATAACGGCTTGATCTCCGCCGCTTACTTAGCTCGCGCCGGCCTCTCTGTTACCGTCCTCGAACGCCGTCACCTCATCGGCGGCGCCGCTGTCACGGAGGAGATAATCCCTGGCTTCAAGTTCTCTCGCTGCAGTTACCTCCTCAGCCTCCTCCGTCCTCAAATCATAAGGCACGTAACCGAACACGACACTTCAACATCAATAATAATTTAACACCAATAATAATTTGAGAAAATAACATGAGAAAATTGTTGATTATAAGAAGGAATACAACAATACTTATATAATCAATGAATAAAAAATGTTATTTCTTGTTGTTTAAGCTCATTTTGTGTGTTTTGGTGGATTTGAAAATGATAGAGAGTTGGAGTTGAAACGACACGGGTTGAAGCTGTTGAAACCGATGGCGTCGTCGTTCACACCGTCGCTAGATGGGCGTTACATGCTGTTAGGGCAGAGTGATGAAATGGATCATTCTGAGATTTCTAAGTTTTCCAAAAGAGACGCTGATGCTTATTTCAGGTTCTTCATCTGTAAAACTTTTTCATGACTAAATTACTGATTTAGTGTAGGTTTGAAATAATCAAAATACTACAATAGTCACATTACTCATTTTGAGCTCTTCAATTTAGTCTTCTAATTGTCTCTGAAAGTTTAATGTAATAGAGGAATTTCAATTTTATTGCCAATGTCTATAATGTGGAGCTTTATACTGATAATGATAATGGTTCCAAGATGTAAAAGGGAGTCCCAAATAGTGTTTAAGTAACATTTTTGTTGCTAATTGTTTTGGTGGAATATTAATGGCTTGTTTGGATTACTCATCTAAGTTTATTCACTGACATAAGCACTTGTAACACTATTTGGGAGAACTTTCCATAAGCTCTCAAAGATAGATAATCCAAACAGCATATACATTATATGAAAAAAGTTAGACTTAATTTCAACTTGTGTTATGGAAATCGCTTGTTCATTACCGCTTATTATATAAGCTGTGAAAAAAGTTATTTATCCAAACTTGGCCTAAGTGTTGTGCTTTTAAAATATTAAGAGAAGGAAACTAGATGGAGGTTCGTTGTCAATATCTTATTTTGTGATCATGTGAAATTGATTGGACTGCCTTCTCTCAGCAATAGAGTCTTTATAAGATATAAAAATGAATTTATTGCTTTAGTTATGACAATCATTTCGAGTTTTTAAAATCTATAACTGAACCAAACACTTGGAATGGTGTTTTGATTTGAAATAGTTCAATTGTTGCAATTAGCATGAACACTTTTGTTTTTCTCGTGTTTGTAATTGTAGATATGAAGCACAACTCCAGAAGTTCAGTAAGTTACTAGATTTTGTTTTGGACTCGCCTACCCCTGAAGTTCTGCATGGCAGTGCTTCTACAGTTGACTTGCTGAGGCATAAATTGCAGAGATCTAAGTTTTGGGCTCAGTGTTTGGGACATGCTCTCTCCTTGGGTCAAAAGGGCATGGTGTAAGATCATCTCTCTGTTGCGCTTATAAGTTTTTGGAACTGCAAATCCATCTTCTGGAGGATGGACATTGTCCTAAAATCTAAGTTTTAAGAAAATGCTTGTCCAGGGACTTAATGGAATTATTACTGTCTCCAACCTCGAAGGTCCTGGATAAATGGTTTGAGGTTGTTACCTACTTAATTATTGCATAATAAATTTGTTAATAATATCTTCAATATGTTAATGATGTTATGTTGTATAGATTATTGCACTTTATTTTTTGTCTAACTTATTCAAGTTTGTCTATACACTTGTAATAACTTAAATCAAGCAAGATGCCTCTGGAGGATTTTTCAACATGTTTTTGATTACTGAAATCAATTAGTTTGTTTATTACGTTAATTTCCTTGTGTGGCTTGGTAGTTTTCAATAATTTATTATTTTTCACAGGTACAGACTTATGAACAAATGTTAAGCATTTTTCACTTGAACAAAGAATATGGCCTTCAATCTTCCTAATATTTATCGATAATTTTGGAATGCAGTCAAATTTGTTGAAGGGAACACTTGCAGGAGATGCTATCATTGGGAGTATGGTAAGAGTTTTCTGTTTTATTTAGGGCCCGTTTGTTACGGATTAAAATAAAAGTGATTTTGACATAAAATAATTTAGAGATTATATTTTAGAGATTTTGTGAAAAATCAGAATCTATTTTACGTTTGTTTGCCGTAACAAAAATCATTTTTTTTTAAACAAATAATCTAGTTTGTTTGGATACAACTATATAAAAGGGATTTTTTGTTACAAAATTAGTTTAAGCTTTTAAATCATATTTTCTCTGTCCTCTAAAAAAAATCTATTTTTTTAGAAGCTGCTCTTAACAGCTTCTCATTTGAAGCTGTTTTTAGATTCTGATTTTTTAAAAAATCTGTAACAAACGGATGCAAAACTCTTAAAAGTGATTATTTGTTTAAAAAAAGTGATTTTTTTCCTTAAAAAAGCTATAACAAACGGGATCTTAATTTTTTTGCAGGGTTTACTCTAATATAGTTAGTGTCGTAATTACACATGTTTTGAAAGAATGCACACTTATTCAAAAACAATATGCTTTCTAATTCATTTGTTTAGATCCTCAATATAACGTGATACAATATAGTAAACTTGTATCTTCCTTAATTCTTTTGATTGTCACTTTTTTTTTTTTTTTTTGCACTGGTACTTATCAGCCTGTGCTGCCAATCTTTTTCACCCTATTTCATGCTCTTTTCTAATTCTTTTTAATAGATGAACATCAACACTCCTGGAAGTGGATATGTTTTGCTACACCACATAATGGGTGAAACTGACGGTGATCGTAATATTTGGTCGTGAGTATATCTACTCTGTTTTGCTTAATTGATTTGGTATTGAAACATTGTTATTGCCAATTTTAGGGTTCACAAGTCAGGGAAGCGAATATGTTGGTCTCAACCAATTATTAAGAAATTATTTGTTAATTTTAACTCATCCATATGTAGGCATGTAGAGGGTGGTATGGGTGCAGTATCCTTAGCTATATGTAAAGCTGCTAAAGAAGCTGGTGTTCATATTGAAACAAATAAAGAGGTTTGTTTCTCACGAGCCCTATCCTTCCTTATAGGTAGTGGCAAGATTTCTCGCGAGCCCTATTATAACGTTGGTGTCTTATTTAGTTTTTCTACATAAAAGTGCATTTAACGAGTTTTCATTGATTTGATTTAAAACTATTAGTCAGAGTAATTTTTTCTCCAGCATTGTAATTGTTATCCATCTTCGTTTCGGTCTCTCATCGTTCAATACTGAAATAGGTTTTAAAGGTGATGGTGGCAGAGTCTGGCAGGGCAAATGGAGTGAGTTGGCTTGCTTCCTGATTTGGCTTTTAACATACAAAACAATTTATTATAATATTCTATCATTAATTATGTTTCACTGATGATTTTGTAGGTATTGCTGGCTGATGGGACTGAAGTGCACTCTTCAGTTGTTTTGTCTAATGCAACTCCTTATAAGACCTTTATGGTAAGCAGTTTTAAATTTCATGACATGATTCACAAAAATTTATAATACTTGCCATTAGTCAAATATTGAGTACTCGAATGCTGGATTTGTCTGGCAGGAACTGGTACCTCGAGATTTTCTTCCTGTTGAATTTCTTTGTGCAATTAAGCATTCTGACTACAGTTCTGTAAGATACTTTCTGTCGAACATGAAATTTTTATTTTGAGGAAAATCTTGTGTACATATTTCAAGAATATTGGCTTTATGTTGTTTTTCAGCATTTTCTTCTGTTGTGCAATTTGCCATTTAGGCATGAATATTTAGTTTTTCTTGTTAATATTCACTCATAACTGAATGGACAAAACAGAGTAATGCTGTAATAGTTTAATTTTTTTTTGTACTTACTATTGAACAAAGCAGAGTAATGCCATGAGAGTTTTTTTATTGTTAGGGGTTGCTTTTAGTTAAACAACAAAAACAACCAACATAGCCTTTTCCCAATTTGGGGTTGGATAAGTTATACGGATCAGATAACGGCATAATGTGCTATCATAAAACGCATAAATGAGAGAATTTAAATCCAAATCCTTCTTACTGGTCTTGCCGGCACCTTAGCAGATAATGTTTTTGGAAGTAATTTGTGTTGAGTAGTATAAGAGATTTTTCTTTTGAAGAATAAAGTTCTTTGACCCATAGATCATTTCTCAGGGAGCATTTCAAATGTGGCATTCATAAATCCTTTGGTTAAATAGAAATTTTCTGTTTGCTTGGACTTGTCTCGTTTTATGTTCTTGATTCTCTCATAATTTGGAGCAGGGAACAACAAAAATCAATGTAGCTGTTGATAAGCTGCCTCAGTTTCCCTGTTTCAAGATAAATAATACAGAAGTGGGTCCACAGCATACTGCTACGATCCATATTGGTTTTGAAAGGTATGCTAATATATGCATAAGACCTTACTTATGCTGAAAGACAAATCTTTTAACTTTTGTTTGGATGCATTGCCATTATTTATTTTGAACCATACATTTGTAACTTGCTAATTTTACTAAAGCAAACCCAGTTCACACTGCAGTCAGTAGGGATGTCAATAGGGCAGATCGGGGGACGGGGGAACTTCCCCGATCCCTGCCCCGTCAGTGAATTCGTTCCCCGTCCCCGTCACGGTGGGGATGTTTTCCCATCCCTGCGGATCCCCATATTTTTTTGTGTCCCAAATTAAATCTGTAGACACTTCCTTCCTTAGTTATTTCACAATAATTTTCTCAAGATAATGGGAAACAACTAAACTACCAAATATGTTATATCAAGCCTTAAACACTGGGGGTGTCAATGGGGATTTTTCAGAGCGGATCCCGCGGGGATTCCCCGTTTGCGGCCCCAAATTCGGGGATTTTTGCGGCGCGGGTATGGGGCGAAATGTTCCCTCGTAAGCACTTTGGGGCGGGGATCGGGGAAGTATCCCCCGCCCTGCGGATTCCCCGACCTATTAAAAATACTGTAATACCCTTACGTTTTTAAAAAGTCTAATCATGTAAGCGAAGGTTTTTAATCTAAAAATGGCTAATGAAGAAGTTCAATCATCCTATGATGTTCCACCAACACAAGAAACTCAAATGACTCTGAATCAGACGAATGTGGAAAGTCAAGAACGCGAAGTTGTTCGTGTTCGTAAGCCATTGTAAATCCTAACAAAAGAGAACTCAAATCTGATGTTTGGCCCCATTACAAAAGGCAGAAGATAGACGGTGTATTTAAGGCAATATGGAAATACTGTAAGAAGAAACTTGGTGGTGGGAAAGGAAATGGTACTACTCATTTACAGGACCATTTTTGCATATGTGCAGCTCGCAATAAAAGAAGTCCAACACATGCCTTGCTAAAATTGTCTGAAGTGCCAGGAAAGAGTAAAGAATCATTCGTGGCTGGAACTTACACTTTTAATCAAGATTTTTCTAGGACTGAACTTGCAAAGATGATTATTCTTCATGAATATCCCATCATTCTATACATTCTCTTCAACCTTTGTTCAAGATACCTTCTCGTAATAACATGAAGAATGACATCATGAAGTTGTATGAAAGCGAGAGGACAAAGCAAATGAATTCACTTGGTAAGAATAAAAGTCGCATTGCAATAACTACTGATATGTGGACTTCTAGCAATCAAAACAAAAGGTATATGGCTGTCACAGTTCATTACATTGATGAAAATTGGAATTTGCATAATCAAATCATCAGGTAAATATTATAATTTAACATGGTTATTTTATGTGATGTTTACTTATGCATTGCCTTATGTCTATATTTTAGGTTCATTTATGTGCTGAAGCGATTGGTGATTATTTGTCAAAATGTTTGTTTAAATGAAATATTGATAGAAAATTGTCAACATTAACTGTTGATGATTGTACCAATGATGCTTTGATTGGTTATATGATTAATAAGATTGGACCTGTGTCTTTTGTTTTGAATGGTGAACTGTTTCATAACTTTGCATGCCATCTTTAACTATCAAGTTTAAGATGTGGGCGCAACAATGCATATGAAACAATTCACCATTCAAAACAAAAGACACAAGTCCAATCTTATTAATCATATAATCAATTAAAGCATCATTGTTGCTACAATTATCAATGGTTAATGTTGATAATTTTCTGTCAATATTCCATTCAAACAAACATTTTGACAAATAATCACCAATCGCTTCAGCAGTATGTGGTGCAAACACATAAATGAACTTAAAATATAGACATAATGAATCTAAATTATAGTATGAAGTAAACATCACATAAGACAATGTAGAAGTAAACATCACATAAAATAACAATGTTAAATTATAATATTTACTTGATGATTCTATTCTGCAAATTCCAATTTTCATCAATGTAATGAGTTGTGACAACCATATACCCTTTGTTTTGATTGCTAGAAGTTCACATATCTGTAGTTATCACAATGCGACTTTTATTCTTACCAAGTGAATTCATTTGCTTTGTCCTCTCGCTTTCGTACAACTTCATGATGTCATTCTTCATGTTATTGCGAGAAGGTATCTTGAACAAAGGTTGAAGTGAATGTATAAAACTTCTAAAACCAACATGGTTAACCATCATGATGGGAAATTCATGAAGAATAACCATCTTTGCAAGTTCAGTCCTAGAAAAATCTTGATTAAAAGTGTAAGTTCCATCCACAAATGATTCTTTACTCTTTCCCGGCACTTCAGACACTTTTAGCAAGGTTTGTGTTGAACTTCTTTTATTGCGAGTTGCATATATGCCCGTAAATGAGTAGTACTAATCCTGTCTCACCACCAAGTTTCTTCTTATAATCTTTGCATATGGCCTTGAATACACCGTCTATCTTCTGCCTTTTGTAATGGGACCAAACATCAGATTTGAGTCCTCTTTTGTTAGGACTTACACTGGGCTCACGAATAGCTTCGCGTTCTTGACTTTCCACATTCGTCTGATTCAGAATCGTTTGAGTTTCTTGTGTCGGTGGAACATCATTGGATGATCGAACTTCTTCATTAGCCATTTTTAGATAAAAACCTTCACATACACATAGAAGGAACAAAAGTTAAATGGAAGTTGGACAAAATTAGTAAGCAAACATACATTCAGTTCACAAAAATTGTAGCCTTAAATCTAATCATTCACATAATCTATAAACATCAAACTAACTCAGAGGTAATAAGCGAACAGAATCTAAACATGAACATAATTTCGTACCCAAACATAGTAAGCAAACAGCATAGGAACTGCATAATTTTAACATA
>Ga0315914_1002098_pt1 | contig 30465 bp, 8 predicted proteins | sample MpolenodulesMG_FD_203920 | JGI IMG/M metagenome (GOLD analysis project Ga0315914, IMG submission 203920) | Medicago polymorpha root nodule microbial communities from Los Angeles, California, United States - elongated nodules | ecosystem: Host-associated > Plants > Roots > Nodule | place: USA...
CTAAAATATAAAAAATAAGTGCATATTACAATAAATATCAAAGACTTTGGATTAATTAACTAAATTTAATATAAATAAAATTATTGGTATAGTATATATAATGTGCGGCATGGGACGGGGTGGACACTAGAGTGCCCGTACCCGCACCCATACCTGTTTAAATTTGCAGGTAATTACCCGTGCTCATGCCCATACCCAACAATGCGGATATTTACCCGCCCATCATGGGTATTTTTTGCGGGTGCCCACTGAACTTGGGTCCAATTGCCATCCCTACACATAAAACTAAAACTCGAACTTAAGTGTAGGGAGCACTTGATGCAACGATCTTGAGTTTTTCGCTCTCTAAGTTCAAAGCTTTAGCTTTTTTGATTCCCTTCTCTAACAATAATATGAATAGTTCCAAACTCAACCAATAAACCATATTTTTGAAGCCTTGATCTTGAAGAAATTCAACATAAGTTTGGAAAGGGTTTAATGTAAACAGATAATAGGATGACAATTTATAATTTAATTTCATGTTAAGGGTATTTTAGTCATGTAATCAGAATTTAAAGACATGTGATTTGTGCATCAGAAATTGAAACATTAGACTTTTTTTAATAGATAATTTCTTAATTGGAATCTTTAAAGAGTGTCTTTAGATCACTCGTAAGCAAAGCAAGACCCTTTCTCCTTTAGTTTTACTCATATATGGATTTTGGCATCAGATGTTTTATCCAACCACCAACATTCAATTTAATTTGTCATGAAAACTTGAAAAGAAAAATAAAACGATTCCAATCTAATGTTTGAAACGGAAGCATGTGGCAATAATCAACAGATGTGTCGTCCTTCTCATGTCAAGTAACACGTCAACATATGTCCCATGACAAGTCCTCTCACATTCTTGTTCTTGCCAAATTGTGCATCTGAAGCTGACTTTTGAACCTCGGAAGTATTGGTGTGAATTGAAATGTCTCAACACTACAGTTAGTATTTTAACCAAGCCAAACTCTTACTATAAGCATATCACAAGCCTTCAAAAAAAAAATAAAGGTAACATTATCTTCCCAAATATTTTAACGAGAACCTAATCATTATCTAGTAATCAGATCACGTTCAACATCAAAAAATCGACAATTAATCTAGGCCGTTTTATACTAAAACCAGTTTATATTTGAAGAAGATAAATTAAAATTAATTGGACCATGCTAACAAATAATATTTAAGAAATTCATAAAAACAAACAAATGGTTTCAAAATATAAGTCAAACGCTTGTCAAAATCATAAATATATTATTTTTTATACAAAAACTTATCTCTTTTGATTGAGTTTTTTTGCCATAGATAGATGAAATGATGGTAGCCATTATGAATCCACTTACATTCATGAAGGAGTCAATATTCGAACACCGACTACGACATCCGATCTAGTAATTTGTCTTTTATGGACTATAATTGGGTTTAATATATTAATAGGATTTATGGACAAATAATTTTAACAGAGATGCAGTTTCGTATAAATTAATTACTAACATTTTATCCCCGTGAGCTTAACTCAATTGGTAGGGATATCGCATTTTATATGCAGGGGCCGGGGTTCGAACCTCGGACACTCCACTTCTCCACAATTAAATTGTGTGAGCTCTAGCCACTAAGCTACATGACCAAAAAAAAATTACTAACATTTTAATGAAAATTTACTACAAATCACGCAAGCCTATTTTTAATTTTTGAGGGGCGCGCAAGCTTATTTTGTAAGTGTATTTTTAAAAAAAATTGCATACTATTAATTGAAGACCCATTTGTTATAATTTTTTCGTGAAAAAAAATCACTTGCTACAAAAAGTGTTAGCAGAGAGACGTCGTTGGAAGAATGGTGATGACTCATATACATACAAATTTGGTCTGATCCATAATGGATGTTTGGACTTAATAACTTCTCCGATCTCTTTTTAATAATCGGGACGCATATGAGATTTTGAAGAAAAAAAATTATATTTTAAGGTTGCATAACTTTGATGAAATCATTTGGAGGGTTCATAGTGTTATAACATGAGTTTATACCAAAAGAAAAAGAAAAAATGTTAGAACCAATGTCTGGGGAACAGTATGAAAATCAACAATGATGAATAGTGTATATAAATTTTAAAGTGAGGATGAACACACTAAATTTTAAGTTTAATTTGCCTCCACCAATTTATACAAACCGGATGTAAATGACTTTATTTATAGAAAAACTTGTGTTTTCTAGTGAAGAGAAACCACTCGTTAAAAGAGTTTGTTTATGAATAGTTACATTGCTTTGATGTTCAAACATTACACCTCTTCTCTATAATGTCTCTCTCTATTTAACGTTTGCAATTTTTCAAATATATAGTGGAAATTTTTCTCACAAATAGTAGATAGTAGATGTTAGTATATAGTTCAACATGGCTACATGTTGGTGTGTGCTGAACATTTAGTCTGCGGTATATATCTTCCAATTCCTCCTATTTCCTAAGGTCAAAACTTTTTGTGTGGAGAGTATATAGGGAATGAATTGTCTTCCTCAAATATCAAACTTGTAGACCAAAGTTGTATACTACCCATTGCCCATTGGCATGAGTCTATTATGATCAAGCCATTGAAAATTCGTGGCACTTATACCTTGTGTGTCATGACAGCATCCTATGCTGGAAAAAAATAGATCTTTGGCTTACTTTGAATTCCCTAATGCTCTCAACTGAGGGCTCTGCGATTGTCAAATGGTGAGGTTTGCTATTGTTGCATAGTAGATCATCATTTGGCTAAAAAGAAATGTCAAGCATCGAAACAACATAATAGATTAGCTGAAATGTGTCATCATGAGTTATGGACATGGTCACACATTGACAATATACTCACGACAGTAATTACACTCAAACCAAGTTCACACGTCCCATTTCCAATAATATTTGTTGGGAGCCTCCCACCTTAGCATTGTTCAAATATACTTCCTCGAGTCTGAATTATAAGTAAAAGTACAATTTTTTAGATTTATTCAATAATTAATGTATTTGATATATAATAAATATTAATCCCGTGTATAATCTATAAGTGAGAATTTAAAAGGTGGAGTTTTGTTTATAATTGAGACCAGAAAGAGTTTTGTTATAACTAGAACATGTTGGCCTCATATGAACCTCCAAGCAATTGAATGTGAAGCTTGTGATGTTCTTCAAGCACTTATAGTTTTATGCTTATCTAATGCATCTTTGAATTTGATTGTAAACAAGTTGACGATGATTGCAATGTCAAATCTAACAGATCTGAATATGGCTCTACCATAGATTATTGTATAGACATTCTAATTACTTTCAAATTGTTTTTATAAAGCAAGGTAGTGCTCATGTTTTGGCAAGGGCGTCTATCTCATGTGCTCCTCAAAGTGATTTTTATTTTTCTCTTGGTTATATACTTATTTTGATTAATAATAATATGAATTAACTTTGTTTGAGTTGCTTAGAACAAATGTTTGAGTAAAAATGATCTGTTTGTTATATATTTAGAAAAAGAAAAATCTAAAACTTACCTCAAATGAGATATTGTTTTCAATATATCCTCATGAAAATCATGTTCAATAGATGATTTAAAAAAATCATTATAGTAAGCTAACGCAAAATAATTTATATTTTTTTAGTAATATCTATATTATTAAATGTTAATTTTTTTTGATAATCTATTATAAACACACTCTAAACTCCCGGTAAAACTAGTTTAAATTGGTGCATAACATCTTGTGTGGCATTTTATGTTAATTTTATTTTAATATCTACAAATACATATGCGAACCATTTTTTGTAAAATAACAAATGTTAATAATTAGTTGTTAAATTAATATTTATTCATTCATTTGAATTTGAAGTCCTAATATCCAATTTTTTATCTTTTGACTCAGACCAATTGATCTACCATAACCTCCAATATGGGTGCCATCTATGTGTGACGATTGTCCAACAAGGAACTGTCCATTAGTGCCTAGTGGAAATTGCCTAATCCATCCCGATCTAATCACTGCAAATGGATGCTTCAAGAATAAATGGAATTTTGGATGTAAGCGTATATTTATCTTCCCATACAAAAATCACATAATCCACAATAAGAAGAGACGAATTGGAGTAATAGCTAATTTCAGCTGGCAAAATCACATTGGTTACACTGTCACAAAAAGTTGGAGCAGAAATAATTGGTAAAATGCCAAAACCAAAAGTGAGTGGGAAAGAAATTAAAAGAAATTAAATTAGGGGACCATAGAACAAAAGTCAGTGACCCCTAACCCATGTATGACGCTGCTAAAAAACACCCTTAACAAACCAGTCTCATTCAAATTTCCCATAACATTTCATTTTTCTCATTCAAGATAGGTGCAAAAAATCCCATGCTCAGAGTCATCTCATCCATATACCATGTGGGTCACCACTAGAAATCCATATGATTAGAAACTCAACCAATGAGAAGCAAGAGATTAGGATCAACTTTACAAACTCAACCAATTAAAATTCAGATAAGGTCTTACCCTAATGGATGGACCCCACTTAACGTGCATAGGTCCCAAAAAGTACAAATCCAAACGATCTCTCGCTTTTAAATATACACTGCAAAAGCGTTCTTGTGGGTCACTCTACCACACTCCTTTTCCCTTTTCCCTTTTCCTCTCCCTAAAATAATTGTATTCCCTTCACATTTTTTTTTGTCAGGTGTTAACAAAACAATATAAGAACCAAATTCATATTTCAAAGTTCAAACCAAAAAACACGTATAAACCTTTATCTTGCTTCAAAGTTGTGTGTGTGTGTGTGTGAGAATTATTGTGATGACTTGTTCAAGTAAAAACGTAGCAAACGCTGTTGGAGGCAAAACTGCTAGGGCTTGTGACAGTTGCATAACAAAGAGAGCACGTTGGTATTGTGCTGCTGATGATGCTTTTCTCTGTCAAGCTTGTGACTCTTCTGTTCATTCAGCTAATTCTTTAGCTCGAAGACATGAAAGAGTTCGTTTGAAAACAGCATCGTACAAGTCCATTAATGGTGATGAATTCTTCAATTGTGGTCCTTTTTCTGGCTTCACCAAGAAAGCTAGAACACCAAGGCAGGGGAAACACAAATCAAAATCATCCTCGAGCAACGAACCGGAGGGGAATAATAATAATAATAATAATAATCCGTTTCATCTTGTGCCGGAATTAGGTTTGGATGAAGTTAATTCAAATTCACATGACGAAAATGAGGCGCAACTTCTTTACAGGGTACCAATTTTCGATCCTTCTATTGCTGATTTATGTACTAGTCCTCCTTCAGTTGGTTCAACTGAAGGAGGACCGGGAGTGGTAGTTGTTGCTTCTGCTTTCGCTCCTGATGTTAAAAACAATGAGAGCGAAAGCAGAGTTCACCTAAGTGGTGATAACAATTATGAGATGGAAAGCTTTCACGGGCTTCTTCCATCTGATATTGAATTAGCCGAATTTGCAGCTGATGTTGAGAGCTTATTGGGTAGGGGATTAGAAAATGAGTGTATAGGGATGGAAGAGTTGGGATTGATTGATACAAAGCATGAGGAGAGTGAGAAGTGGAAGTGTAGTGGAAAGGTGAAGGAAGAAGGTGAAGAGAGCTATGAAATTGTTGAGGGAGATAACATGATGGAGATTGGAAAAGAATCTTCATTTGAGTTGAATTTTGATTATGATGATTCTCATGAAACATGTGATGAGGTGAAGGAGAAGTGTGGAGAACAAAATGAAAATAATGATTATAATAAGGGGAAAAGAAAAATATCTTTGCAGCTAGATTATGATGCAGTAATCATTGCATGGGATAGCCAAAAGTGTCCCTGGACTAATGGTGACAAGCCAAATTTGGATGCTGATGAAAACTGGCCTGATTGCATGGTATAATTTATATCTTAATTTTTCTTCATGGCTTATTTACTATTTATATAATCAATCCCTTTAGTTAATGATTGGTATCACAATCAATTTATCAACATCTAGTTCACCATGATTTTTGACACATGGTGATACCAAATATACATTTAGTTATTTCAATTTTCTTATATATGTATATTAATAGAAATTGAATTTGTTATCACAAGCTTTACAACACTTGCACACGGTGTCACCATTCACCTTTGTTAGGCCTGCTGTTCACTATTTTACCAGTCACTTATTTACTGTTAAATTAATCATTGGCCACTTTTTTCTTTCTATCAAATTGTATAAAGTCTAACTGTGGTGCTTTTAATTTAATTATTTATCGATCAGGGAACTTTTGGAACGGAGGTTCATTATGCTTATGGTGAGTTTGGAGGATATGGATGTAATCAAGTAATGGTAGATGGAGGCAGAGAGGCAAGGGTTTCGAGGTACAGAGAAAAGCGAAGAACAAGGTTGTTCTCAAAGAAAATAAGGTACGAGGTTAGGAAATTGAATGCAGAGAAGAGACCAAGAATGAAAGGGAGATTTGTGAAGAGGGCTTCCTTTGCAGTTCCAACATTTCCTTTGCTAAAATAAATAAGAGCTAGCATTTGTCGCGTTACTTTACCCCTAATCTTTTTGTTAGTATTTGCTAAAAGTAATAATTTGGTACTTTATGAGTTTGCATTTCATCTTACTTTAGTTTCCCACTTTGTATATATAAACAGTTTTGTGCAACATTTTATTGGTTCGAGTGGAACTTTATTCGAATTTATTATGCAAGAACTCTCTGATTCAAGTCTAGTGGTTGGAAAAATACAGTTAGGAGGAGAGATTCTACCAAGTATAGTCAACCATGTTCTTTGACGGTGATTAGTTATCTCCAAAGTCGATAGATATCTCACACCAACAATATGTTCATAAACAAAACTACAAACAATTTTGTTAATTTTATGAAATGTTAAACCATTTCAAGATAATAAATTAATTTTAAATCCATTTTGATAATTCTATAATAAATCAACCTACAATTTTATCATTTCTTTACAAAATAAGGAAAATAAAAGAAGAGCTAGCTAATAAGACGAGAGAAGAAAACAACATCTCAAGCAAGTGTCCATGAGTTTGATACTTGACTCTTGCATACGAAAAAATTTCGGTTGAAAGGAAATAACTCATCTTGTATGTCCCATGAATTTTTCATCGAAGATTAGTGAAATGAATGGCCAAAAAATCTGAGACTAATGAGTCAAAAAACAAGCAACACCATTAAATGGTTCTGAGGAACATTCATTACTGTATAAAAAAAGAAAACTAAGATTCGGCTTCTATTTTTCTTGTTTTGTGACTGTAAATAATGTTCTGACTTGGTTGTTTCCATCCTGGTACACCTTGTGTTAGGGGGATCTTTTGATGTGGTAATATATTTCATTTTAGCCTCTTCAAAAAAAAAGGTCAATCAAATATTATATGGCAAATGGTATCATTGATATATTTAGAAAAACCATGAATTTGACGTCTAAAACTTCATTGTATATCCTCTCGAGAGTGATTAGGTTTTGATGTAAATACATCAAGTAGTCGTTAAACACTTGAATTGAAATAGGGATGAATTGTAATATCCTCTCCTAGCTTTTCCGTGTATCTTTCAAATACAAAATCATTGCTATAATCTGACAGTAGTGGCAACTAATCTTTGTTAAAAAGAGAGTATGGTGAGACAATTAAACACACAGGTTCTCAACAAGGCAATTTCCATGTTTTGTTGAGAAACTAGAAAGTATTTCTAGTAATGTTGGTCACGAGAGGCTTCAAGAAGAATACTCATAAGGTCTGGAGAGGTTGTTGAAAAATACTAAGCCTGGAGAATCAAAGTATGAATACTCACAACACAAGGCACGGAGAGGCCATGAAAAATATTCGTAGTTGCAGATCAAAGAATACTAGCTATCGGTTGATAGTGGAATAATATAAATAAGGCTTAAATATGCGTTTAGTCATGCACTTTTATCCAATTTTGGCATTGGTCCCTGCACTTTTTTTTATTTGGCATTAGTCTCTGCACTTTGTAAAAATTTTGGCTTTAGTCATTCTGTTAACTTTCAGTTAAAAAAGAAAAAAACAAAACTAATGGTGTGTCACGTGGGCTAATCATGACACGCCATATGACACTAAATGACAAAAAAATTCAACTTTTTGATTATTTATTTATTTATTTTTTTACTTAAAAATATCATTAGTCCTTGCATTTTTTGATATTAGTCTCTGCACTTTGGTATTGGTCCCTTACTTTTTTTTTAAAAAAAATTCAATAAAATTATTATGTTTTAATTATTATTTTGTTCATTATTAAAAATAATCATAAAAAAAAAAAAAAAAACCTAATGCGGAAGTAATGATGAAACCATGCTTAAAAGAAATGTAACGACGAAACAATAGTAAAATATTAAGGAACTAGCTAACAACGTTAAATTGTCATAAAATTCAAAACGAAAGTGAATAAATATATTTGGTGCATTTTGGTTTATTTTGAGAGAGACCTATTGCCAACTTACTATTTTTTTGATGCATTTTGAGAATTAGATGTTGTCAACTAACTTTTGCTCGACTTTAAATGCACAATTACATGTATTGTCAAAGTGCAATTTAATTTCCATTTACTTTGTTAATTTTCATCTATTATCATGGTGTTAATGTAATATAATTTCCATCTGCAATGTGATACGATTAAAGCTTAATTTTGTTTAAAAGATTTTTTTATGATTATTCTCAATAAAAATAATGAAAAAAAAAACATAATAATTTTATTGAAAGTTTTTTTTTTTTTTAAAAAAAAGGTTCAGGGACCAATACCAAAGTGGAAGGACTAATAATATTTTTAAGTAAAAAAATTAATAAAATAATAATTAAAAAGTTGATTTTTTTTTTTGTCTTTTAGTGTGCCATATGGCGTATCGTGGTTGGCCCATGTGGCACACTGTTAGTTTTGGTTTTTTTTAACTGAGACTTAACAGAATGACTAAAGCCAAAAGTTTTATAAAGTGCAGGGACCAATACCAAACCAAAAAAAGCGCAGGGACCAATGCCAAAATTGAGTGAAAGTGCAGGGATTAAACACACATTTAAGCCTATAAATAATATGTATCAAATTACAGTTAGTTTCCATAACACTAATAAACTTGTTTTGCAAATAATCTAATATAAAAGCCCAAAACTATATGTAGATATAGTATATATTGTAATATTATGTTCGAAAGCTATTAGGTTTATTTCCCACACATTTTTGTAGGTTTTGGTCGCGATTAAACTCATACGAAAGAAAGTGATGCAAGTACACACGTTTGAAGCCAAGCCAAAGCATCTCAAAGGGATATGGGCAAACCCCGAGGTGATTTAAGGTCGGTTCAAAGGAGATTTGCCAAGGTCGGTTCGCTAGGCAAAAATTGGTTCTCTAGGTGATTTAAGGAGGTTTTGAGAAATATCAGAAAGTATTTGGTTTTTCTCTCCATTGAAGAAAACTCGAATTCTCTAGACAAGAGCATCAATGCGCCTATCAAACCTTAACTTGCAGAAATATTATATTTAGAGTTGTAATACAATTTTCTCATTTTTATCACTTGTAATTTAAACACTTTAGAGATAGAACAGAGAGAGGATAACGTGAGAAACCATAGCAGGGCAAATGGGCTTGGATTCAAGCTTGTTGGTGCTTCTCCAACACATATCAACCTTCTCTTGTTAGTTATGTTCTCGACATGTAACTAAACTCTCTTTTGTGTTAGGATTAGACGTAAATAGTTGGGATTAATTTTATGCAGTACTCTTAATTTGGTTGGTTATATATGATATATACTAATAAAATATTTGGTTTAAATTTGTTCTTCATGCTTTTGCCGACAAGCACTCCGCAAATGAACTTTTTATTTAATATGTAGCAAAGATTTTCCTTATTATCTAAGAGACATGTTTAAATCATATATAGGTGCTATCACTCTAGAAATATCACTTATGTCTATATTCATGTATAATTATATGAGTGTGTGTCTTTGAAAGAATCGACTATTTTACCACCGAGCATCGGACAGTCAGTTGGTTCCTTGGATCTCACGTTGTTGTCTAGAAATGGAGACTTACATTGATGGATGGATAGGTGGAGTTATATCTTAAACATAAAAACTATATGATAGATTAAGAGGAAACATTAGATGAATAGCTATTGACACCTAATACCAATACAACTTTCTCTATCTTGTCATATTTTACTTGTGACCACGTTACCAAAACAACTTTTATAAACCAGATTTAGAATTTCTGTGGAGTTGAGCAATATCAAAACTAAGTGTGGTCTATGTGGTTCAATACTTTTTTTTTTATAAAACCGGCATAATACTTATTATTGTACGAGGATATGTAAGATCTTTTTTATCTTCCCTTACTCTCTTTATTTGCCTTGCACAAGATCTTTATGGTTTAACTTGACATTTAGTTTGAACATGTCAATTGAAGATAATAATAACCATTTTGATGACAATAGTTTTATGTTCTCTCTATAGCCCAAGCTCTCACTTCTCTCTACCGGGTGGGGTATATTAGTTGTCTACGTCGCTGTCGTGATTGGCTATTTACATTGATCTTTCACGCTCATTGGTAGGTATGATGGCTCGTCGATGTTTTATGAGATATAGAAGGTAAATTTCTAGGTTTGGGTAGATCAATAACACATGTTGTTCTTGTGTTTTTCGTCACCACTGCACAAGACTTCATCTTCATTGGTTGTTTGTCTTCATAACCACTAGACCTTGCACCCGTGCTACCGCACGGGTCATAATTATTGAAAACATAACATTCAAATAATATAGAAAATAATGTTCTTATGGTGCAGATACAATTTAAATAATAAAATTACAATAAAAAAGTAGATCAGGTTGGTACATTGCGAAAAATTTCCTTGTAAACAACATTCGATGTGTTATCCATGCTAACCCTGTTCTCATCACTCATTAGAATATTCAGACCACCTCTTGATGTAACTCTACATATTGCAAAATAAAGCTGACCGTGTGAAAATACGGGTTGTGGAAGATACACACCAACTTGGTTGAGTGACTGTCCTTGACTTTTGTTGATTGTCATTGCAAAATATACAGACAGCGGAAATTTTCGCCGGCATGTAAATTCGCAGGCATGTAAATTCATATTAATGATTAACACATACAGTTATGGTCCTGATAACTTTGTGTAATTGCAGCAACCGTAACATAAATTGATATAGATTCCTTTTATTGAGTTTAGATCATACATAAACGTGTGTTAAAAACATGATACTGATAATTCAATATTGGTGATGTTAGTTTGGATTATAATACAGTTGGAACGTGTTTGTAGATAGCGATGTTGTCACATTGCGAAATCTAGTCCTAAATAGCATAAATAAACCTTGGATAATTACACTGATAAACTATAAATCCTATATTTGACACTATTATATAGGCAACACACTCATTTACATGTCAATTAGTATCAATGTTTGTCTAGTTACAGTTATAGGACTGATAGCATTATGTAATTTTATCATAGGGTTATCCTATTTATACTGATCCTTCTTGCTAAGTTCCTGACATTTAAAAACTAACAGAAATTTTTGAAACCTTAAATTAAATAATTCAGTTTATGAAACGTACCTTGTACTCGTAGAAGACGTCTCTGACGGCTTAAAACATCGTCGCTTAGATGCTCCCAAGTCTTTTCCCAAACAACTTCGGGTTGAGAAAACTGATTGGACACCTATATAAAGAGAGCGACGAACAAATTGCAGAGATAGTTTGCGGTTCCACAAACACATCAAGCTCAGAAGGATATTCATTTTCGGGGTTTTGAATCTGAAAGAAACATTCAGAAGGTTAGAATAATGAATTGATAATATACTTTTTAACGATATAGTTCCACAATACAAATAGATGACGAATATTAAAATTATAAACAACAGTTTTTACCTGTGCATCCTTTAAATCTTGGGCACTTTTGCCAACGTAATTAGTGACATTACGGTCAAAAATTATAAAAACTTGTAGAGCCTGTGTTGTCCATAACTTGAACGTGCAGCTTGAACCTATAGAATCCATTCACAACAATATGAGTTTCCATTTCAAATAGGTTGAGAACGTAGAAACATATATCAATCATCTTAAAAACGTAGATAGGTACTGCATTCCTTCCCGTTTTACACTTTGGACAAAAGAGTCGTCCATGAAATGTTTTAACTCTGCCCGCACATTTGGTACACGCCTGATAGTACCAGCTGAATTATGATTCAATTGCACAAACAATAGCAAGCACGACGCCACAACATTCCTGTCCAAAAAATTATGGATATTAGGCTAACTTGTTTAAATGAGACCGAGGTTATCATATATATGAGAAATGACTTACATCAGCACAGTCTATTAAATCTTCAATTCTCATCATTCTAGTCTGAAGCATATCGTCAACCAACGACATTATGTCGAAGTTTGGCTAACTCCTTGGAAAACTTGCACACCCCCACCAGCAATTATGTTTTGTATTGCAAATGAGTTAAACAATAATAAAAACATGAATCTATATGGAGATAGAGCAATAAAAAATTCCAGTTAATAACATTACTTGTTCTTATATTCAGCACATTTGGGCAAATCACCATCTAGTATAAGCTTTGTTCCATAGAAAGCATTTGATACACCCATAACCCCGCAATATTTCTTAAGCTTGCACTGCTACATTATGAGAACAACAGGGGACGCCGAATCATGTGTGGCTAAAAAGGAATTCAATCTCTCTGCATAGTTTTTCCAAAGAGAGCAGTGAATCTTCCTAGACCTGATAAACAGCAAGTTAATCACAAATGGGATGAGTATAGATTAGATGGTATTAATTCATTGTATTCACAGACACGTACTCAGAGTCTTGCAATGTAATGTCTAATAGCTTGCTCTTCTTGCCATTGATATCCTTATCCTTCAAAACATCCCTTTCTACTACATGTTTGATCACATCTAAAACACAAAAAATGACACATTCAGGATAATCATTATACAAAAAAAGCATCCATTTGTTTTAAAGTATATGACATAAACTAACAATGTGATGAGACCAACTAACAGCCCTGCCAATAATCTTTTCTTCCCTTTCTAATTCCAATATGTCTCCAAATGATACAAAATTGAAATTATTGCTAGGGATTGGTTGCATCAATCTTAAAGAATTTTGTCATGTTAAAGCCAGTGAACCAAAATACTACACTATACTCATAATGGATAAAAAAAAAATATTAAACCATGTAAATCACCAATTTAAGAAAGATAAGAATACACAACTAAATTATTGAAGATTTTGTCCAATAACTTCTAATTAAACAAACATTACCTCTCATTGAAGGATTTACCTCCTCTATGCATGTCAGCTGTTGGTAATGCACATTCTTTTCTTGAGAGAAGTGACCTCTTAAGTGAAACACAAATTAAACTTTTATGATTTTGCATCATAATCATGTATGTCAAGATGGTTTAATTTGAGAGCAGCATCTGTCCGCGTCGTCTGCTCACTCCGGCTAGATGGAAAACCATCACTTCTGCCTTCATATACACATGATTTCCGTTGTCGCGTTCCCAACTTTTATTAAAATGCAAATAGTAGAGATACATGAATGGTTACTTCATATAAGTTGAAAGTTAAACTTGATGATGCTTATAAGCAAAAAAAAGGAGAGTTTGACCTCCTAAGTAACACATGTTATAACTATGAGATTTGGAATGATTATTAATATTGAGCAACTGAATTTGGCTTCTGAAGACCAAATGATTCTCATATAAATATTTAAAGCATATAGAGTTAGCAACATTGTTCTCAACTGTGAAAAAGATTACCTCACAATGTTTCCCCCTTCATGTAATGAGTTAGCAATATTATTATCTATAATATAAAAGATTTTCTAGTTGCACCAAGCTATGTAGCCACTTGTTAGATTTATCGTAAACAAAAGTTTGTATGCTAAAAAATCCAACTTTGATTTCTTCGAAGTTCACATACTATAAAATCCAACTCTGATAAGAAGCTCAATGAAATTTCAATAAAATTAAAGATTATTCATCACAAGAACGTGAAAATTTGATGTAAATCATTATAATTGATTTAATAACAAAATCTCAAACACAAATTTAAAGTACCAAATCATTCCTTTGATACAAATAACTTAGAGTAATAATTTCTTCTCTTTTACACTCAACACCATGCAGCAACCAAAAGAAACCTACAAAACAGACGCAACAAAAAAGAAACGCTTACAATGTTAATCACGTAAAACAAATTTGAGTTAAAGTTGGAGAGTTATATAGAAGGTTGATTTACAATACCTCAAAAGGTAAAAACTGTAGATCTGACCTTGTGGAACCAAGAACTCAATGAAATTCAATCCTCAAACAATTTAATGTGTTTAGTAAAGAACAACAACTGAAGTGAAAGAACAATGAACAACATTACACAATTGAAAGTGATATAATAATTTTGATTATTGGGGATCAAAAGTGAAAAAAGAAGGAGGAAGAGTGATGTAAAATAGAGGATTAACAGAGCTTGACCATATGAGGTTGAGGATTAACGGTGGTGATACGGTGGAGCTCCATTAGGTTTCTGGTGGCGTGAGAGAAAAGGGATAGAGAGAGTGAGAGCTATCCGAGTTTGGTAGATGGAGGAAAGAGATTGGATCGTGAGGGAGGCTTTGATGGAGAAAGAGAGAAGGAAGCCATTGTTTTGGGAGTATGTGTGTGAGAGAAAAGGGAGAGGGATGAAGAAGAATCGGTGGATATAGAGAGAGGAGGGTTAGGTCAGACAGTCTTTACTTTTTTTTCATTTACAATGAGATAGAATGACTTTGGGTGGGAGATTTGAAATTTGAACTCTGCAATTAATGGCAAGCATTTCCCGCCCATAATATAGGTTTAGGGGTATGCATTAGCTGTTTGCATTGTACTTTAGGATTAGATAATAAGGATGTGTGGTTTCTCTGAAGTTGTATTGGGTTTTTTTAATTCTATCTATTTCAGTTGATAGGTTTTGTGCAGTTTTAGATATGTTTAGCATGGTATGGTTGAAGCTTTCTTCTATTGAATGCATCTCGTAATCTGCATTCGACAAGACTTGCTACAGGGTTGTGGTTGGGTTCATAACATTTGATTTTTTTATTATATCCAAATTTGTTGAGATCTCCAGGTTTAAGGTTTTCCTCCATCGTGCTTGTGTCATATTAATATATGTAGCAATTATCGTGGTTGATTTTCAGACAGTTCTAATATCCTCGTTATTCTTTTTGTTTAACTATTAGACTATTTGGATCAAATAGTCATTATTATTTGGTGTTGTTTGTTATAAGGAGTTGATGGTAAGTGGATTTGTTTCTGTGTCGACAGTCAATTCATTTGCCAACCTTTGTACCTCAGGTTGGTGGTCACAAGCGTTCGCATATCATCATTTTATGCAACTTAGTTTCACACGTGTACGCGGGTTCGTTGGGTTTTGCTTCCAATACATACTCGTTTGTTAGGATTGACTAGGGTTAGATATGTGATGGACGGAATTGACAAGTACACCAAATTGTAACAAGTAATAAAGTAATAAGTTTATCGTTCTCCACAGGGACTGTCGTTCAACTTAGCAACTAGCAAAACTTATTTTAAAGAGTGAAATCAAAAGAGATTTGAATGGGTTTGCAAGTTTTAATTGTTCTGCCCAATGCAGGATTAGGTTTATGATTCAGATGATTAACAGTGATTAGGAAATCGTTGCATCCTTATGAACTTTAACGACAACATGTGTGATAAGATAACCTAGTTATAATTACGGATTTACCGGAAGGAAGATTTAGAAATTATGGAGTTTCATACTTAATTTCATTAAATATAATTAAGAAATAAGTTGTTAGAACTGCCAAGAACAAAAGAATAAATTCGGGTTATCAATCCTACTATTTCTATATGGATCAATTTTCAAGATTGCTGATAGGGATTCTCAATTGAAAAAGAATTAAGCACAGACAAGAACAAATTAAATCGGGCGTAAGAAAATCATAACTGAATAGAAACTTTATTAATTGAATCCAATAAATAAGAAGGGTTTCATTTTAGAACTCTAATCAAAGAAGTGTAGTTGCTCTTGGCAACAAACATCATTACAAAACAATAGAAAAACATACCCTAGAGAGAACAAGAGGAGGATGAAGATCCTCTTCCTTTGAACTCTAATGTTTGATCATTGCCATGAACCACTAGCTTTATGAATGAACAATAATGTGAAAGAGGGTATATATTTATAGCAAATGATCACTTAGGATTTAAGAGAAGAAAATTAGGTTTTTTCCACCGTTTTAACTTGAAAAACAAGCTGCAGGCAATTTTTGCCTACAGTTATGCGCATGAGCCGCATGGGGCTGTGGAAACACTGCCTCATGCGCTAATGGTGCATGACCTATGCACGTGAGGAAACCCCAGTGTGAGAAATATTCTGTTTTCGTCCTGTTTCGATCGTTCTTCCGTTCAAAACCTCCTGGGGACTTGAAATGAATTTTCTTCACTTTGTATTGTCTTCAATAACCTTCTAAGTACCATTGATCTTCAATATTAATACCCTTGACCCTTCACGCGATGTCTTGATTTGTGGATTTACATGATTTCTTGCTACAAAACACTCAAAACACATATTGAGTTGCATGATTTAGGATAAAAGTGAATTACCATGACTCAAGTGAAAACAATACAATATGTTTCTCAAACCCTTGACAACTCCTCTAATGTTCATCTTATTTGTCTTCAAATGCAAAGAAAAGTACTAAAAACATAGCCAAAAATATCATATGATGCTCCGTCATCAATACACTCGTTGTTTTTCTGTGTATAACTAGATAGGGTTGACTTACACTTCTGTATGGGCATATAGGGTCAGGGGTGACCTACACTTTTAAATTTATCCTGCCAGCAAATCCAAGGTGTCAACATTTATAGTTAACTACAAGTTATAATATTTTACTCATAATCAAAACCAATAATTAACAATTTAAATGGCCTAAAAACAATTTAAATTTACTATAATTTATTGTTTATATTAATTAAATATTAAAATATACATTAAATTCATACACACACGTATTAATTGATTGCAATTAATACATAGAATTAATAGTATATTTATGAATTTAATATATATTTTAATTAATACTATTACATGTACAATAAATTATATTAATTTTATAATGTTTTTGAGGTAATTCTAAATATTTAATTATTGATTTTGATGAAAAGTAATAATTATAATTCTAAGTTTAAGATTATATAACTTATAGTTAGCTTAAAAAGGTGAGTACTCTCAACACTTATTGTGTCTGCGTTTTGTTGCTAGTCTCCTTAGAGCAAAATAAAATGGTGGGAATCGGTATTGAAAAATCTCAAACCAGGTTATGGTAAAAAAATCATAAAACATGTAAAACTTGGAGACTATAATACTTTTTAGGTAAAACTAGAATCCAGTTATAGTAAATATATGAATCAAAAGTAAATTTGAGTCTAAAATAAATTTATTTAGAATGAATTTGAGAGTTACATGTTAGCATACAATATCGAATGATTAGTAAATCATCAATAAAATAAAATTACCTTAAATTTTTTTGAAAAATAATTATATTAATTAATATAAAATGTATAAATTAGATGTTTGGTGGAAGTAATTAAAGTATATATGTATAGTTTACTGATATTTTTTTATAAAATAAATTATTTCTTAATAAAAAGTATAAAATAATTCTCTACATAGAATAAATATTAGAGAGACACATAAACATAAATATTTACTTTATATATATTGTATCGACGTAAGAAAATTATTGAAAGTTGTAGCAAATGATCATTTAATAACATTTATGAAAATTTTAATTATTTTATAAAGTTTTTTTTTGACAAATTATTAACAATATTAAATTTATTTTTATACTATTGATAGAGTTTAATTTATATCCTTTGATAATATAATTTTTTTACCCAAACGTTGAATAGGTTCACGCATTTTAGATATATTATAATATTATTATCTAAAATATATATACAAATATGTAAATAGTAAAAAAAAATCGAATGCATGTGTAAAACTATTTTAAGTTGTTAGTAGTACATGCGAAATATATATACATATATGTAAATAGTAAAAATAATAATTGAACATGTGTATAAAATTATTTTAAATTGTGTGTAAATGCAAATTCAATTTTGTTTGTGATATTAATATATTTGAATTGTCATTGAGTTTTTACTGATGTTTATAAAATCACACATACCCATTGCCACTTTTGTTAAATATAGACCTCTCTTGAGAAATATTCTCATTCCTATCTATATGACCTCACAAATTCTTAATTTCATAAATTATCTATTTATCAAATTATTGTTAATTATACAGTGAATAAAGTGGTACCCCTGAAGTTTAGTTGAGCATGTATCTATCATCCAATTATTCAATGACATTCATATTTTTATACCATTCCTTCGAGTCTTGTGGGAACCAAAATAACGACATACTCAACTTAAAAGTTTTATCGCCATTGTATGCTCAAAGTTATATCCAATCAAACTTTAGGAGCTTGAGAATTTGCCTAATTATATTGCATATTATTTTGTTATTGTAAAAAAACAATAAATATTGTCCCGTGAGCTTAGCTCGGTTGGTAAGGATAATGCATAATCATAATATATGCAAGGTCTGGGGGTTCGATCCCTAGACACCACAAAAAAAAAACAATAAATACTATGAGTGATAAACTTGGAAAAATAACACTAAATATATATATTTTAAATTATTTTACCAATTATAATGATTTAGTCAAGAAAGTCCAATATTCAAATCATGGAATTTATGAAGGAAAATATATTCCAATAATGGATATGGTAATAAATAATAAGTAAAACTTTATATAAATATTGATATAGATCCATTGAACTAACACCAATTAATCCGATTGATTTGGATTTGACAAATATATCCTATAATGGTCCACACAAAAAAAAAATCCTATAAGGATGCAAATACAAATCTCATTAATATTAGAATTTTATTAATGAACAATATATTAGCACCTCTGAAATGCTCTTTGTGTCTTAAAATTTTCTCTGTCTCAAATTATCATCTTAAACTAAATGTATCTAAACTTTGTATTTAGAAGAAAAAGAAAAAACAAATCTCTAAAAATCTATTATATGCTTATAGTGAAGATTCTTTTGTCATTTTTGAATTGAAATAAGGAAGAATCTGTTGTAAGAACTTTTGATGATTGCATTCTATGATTCTACTTAACAAGATAATGGTTTTTTATTTGTAAAAAAAAAAAAAGATACTGGTTTTTGATATTGATATTGAAACTTGAAAGTTCACATTTCTTTTTTAATGTCGTTTTGTAAGGGTGTTTTTGAAAAATCAATAATAAATGTTGTATTAAACTTTGAAAACGACATGTAAAAAGAAACAAAAATTTATTTTAAATGTAACACTTAAAAAGTAACGGAGGGAGTACAACTCAGCATATATGACTAAAAAGGATGAAGTCCTTGATCATTTGTTCCACTGTCTAATAAAAAAAGTACATCTCAATTGAAACTGAATTACATATAATAAATCAATCATTTATCTAATATTTTCTTGCCCTTGGTTGATTGGCAATCAAAGCCAAGAGTGAGTTCCAAATTGACTTGATTCTCAGCAGCTTCATTAATTTTCTCTGTTTGAACCCTTGATGAAGTCTCCCCAATTTCCATGTTGGTATTCTTCAAAAGGGATTTCAACATCGTAGCCGAGTCGACTGAACCAACTCGTGGCTTGGGCTTCAGAACTTGCCCAACTCTTTTGAATTGAGTTTTCCCTTTGATGTCCACATTGGTACCTTTTGCCACGTGGCGTATATCATAGGTTTTTGGGATAACATGATTTTCAGCATTGAGTGTACCTGACGATGTTTGCCCATTAATCATTGTAAAATTGTCATTAATATTCGATCCAATCAGCACAGCTTCAACTGCAGCTTCACAACGACTCCAATCCCCAGTCCAAAATAAGCCAAGCGCCCCATATGTGGGATTCACCAATCTACCAGCTGCCTCGTACAACAATGATTTAAACACAGCTGAAAATTGTGACAACATTAAAGACATTAATCATCATATATTAAAAACTAAAATCAAATTTGATGTAGAATCTATAAAAAGATTTTACAATAGATGGAACATAAATGAGACATAGGTTTAATTTATGATCCATAACGGTATTGCGGCCGCATCAACTTAAGTTGGTCACATTTATTATTACATTAAAAAAGTTTGTCGTGTAGTGGCAACTACAACAATTTAAAACCATGATGGATGGAATAATTGATTAATCATCCCATCCATCATTTATTCATGAATTTAATGTTAGATTATGATAGTGAACATAGCTAGCTACCTTGGGGATTTTGATTTTGATTGGTAGCATTGGTGAGGAGATTGAGCAAACCGGTTCGGCCATAAAATTTGGCAAGGAAGAGAGTGGCATGCCCTTGGGATTCAGGACAACTGATCCACTCAAGGCAAGGCTTGATGATACAATCATCACTGCAACCTTTGCGAAGCACACGACACCCATTGCAACTCAACTTCATTGCGAGCACTTATGGATGCTATAAGAACTACTCATGGGGTATTTATAAATTAATTAGCCAAGGCAATTGGTAATAAAGGTGATTAGAGGCCTTATTAATTGGGGCAGTGCTTTTGTAATATTGGGCTTTTTTTAGGGGATAATATTGGGCTGTATTAGATGTGATACACTAATTAACTTAATGATTAAGTGAAAAGATGGTAAATTGGTAATTTTGGATGTCTACAAAGTGAGTAATAATTGAAACAAAAAATCATGCCTTTTGTGGTTGGTAGCAATACGAGGATAAATGCGAGGCTTAATACGAGGATAAATCAAGCAAGGCGCAAAAAAAGACAAATTAAGCAAAAGGAAATGTGTTGATTAAAGTGACGTAAAACTAGAAATGAGAGAGTGGAATTTTTTTAATTTTTTTGACAAGAGAGTGGAAAGATGTTGTTTATCATGGGCTAAGCGTGAGTAAATAATAAACAACCATATGAAAATTAAATCCATAAAATGGAAAAGTACTTTGATTTGTCCCATTTGATCTACATCAAATATTTGTCTCGATCTTCTTTCCAATTTAGAGAGAATTTGGTAATTTGAGATTGTGGGGTGAGCCCATGGTTTTCTGGTGGCTTTCAAGATATATGCAATCTCCTTCCCTAAAAAGAAAAGATATATGCAATCTCCTTGTAATATATAGATGAACTAGAAAAGTGTTTAATTATGTTAACGTGAGTAAATTATGAATGATTTTTTTTGTATGATTTTGGATTTTATTTGAATTATTTAATTATTTATTTGCTTTAGAAATAATATAGACGTGTTTGAGTTGTGACTTTAAAATTGTAACCACAATCGTGTTTATATTTTTCAATGAGAACAACAATATAACATTATATTTTTAATTTAACTTTTTTATGGACTAATTCAAAATCTTATCTTAAATATACATATATAATAATAGTTTGATTTAGTTTATCAAAGTTTAGAGGAGTTTGTTTAAAGGTATTTTTTTACAATTTTTTTTATAAAAAAAAAAACAGCTCAAATTGATGTATCCATTAATTTACATATTGCTATTATAGATTAATATTGATTTTTCATGTTGCAAAATTAGACCCTAGGTTTGGGTGCTAAGAGAATTTAATTGTCGCATTATGGGTTGATTGTTCAGGCCCATAGGCCCATTTACTTATATGTTTGCTTGTGTGTTCCACGCCCATTAAATGCGTGTCTACATAAAAGTTCCACCGTTAGTAGCTTCTCGTCAAATGTGTGAATAGAGCATCTTGACGCTTTTCCAAACATACCAGAATATGCGGGAGTAAAAGTGAATCACGATTAATAAAATTTCTTTTCAAGTTCGAATTATTTATAGATTGAATGAAATTTCTTTGCAATGTCCTAAAAAAAAACTTTGCAATAAAAAACATGCTACAACACAAGTGATAAATGCCTGTATTCTTAATTAGTTGGTCAATGATATGATACTGAAAAAGTCACCTTGTAAAAAACCCATATTAATAATAGTTTTTAATTATAAGTTATTACTACATTGATAATAAAATATAAGCTAAAAATACACATGTTTGATCTAAAATTTTGGATATGGATGAAACTCGTGTACCTTTTTGCTGATATTTTATGTAAAAGAGTTTCGATCTTAGGAGAATTCTTTAGCATATAAGAGAAAATGTCGGTACAACCAATTTTATGAACGCAAATATGTATGTTTTTAGGACAAAAAAATGAAATTTGATAATTTTTAGGGACAAAAAACTTACTTTAATCTATTTAAAATTACTATTACAAGGAATTTGGTAAAAAAATTTACAAATTTAAGTTTTGTATTAACTAATTTTTATGGAAACTGCATTACTTATATATAAATGCATACTACTCCAGACTTAAATATAAAAAAAAAGAATATGTATTTCCCCTCCAAAAAAAAAGCATATATATTTTGACTAGATATAGACTACATACATAACTTTTTGCTTATAAGTCAAGATGAGTAATCTACGAATGTGTAAGGTCTTTGAATAAATTAATATATATTGTTAAAAAAACAATTTTTGTATTTGCTTTTATTAAAGAGTAAATTTTCCCTTGGCCAAAGAAAGAGAGTACATTTTCTTAGCTTATTATTTATTATATAATTAATTAAATGTATAATACTTTTTATGAGTATTAAATATATCATATTTGGATCACAAGTCATAACACAATTGACCATGCTGAAAATGTTAGACTAAACACATGTGTGTGAATTTTCAAGTGATCATTATCATTATGTATATCTACCAAAAAATAAATTACATTTATAACTTATTAATGGTAGTCTTTTAAAATATATATTTTTTGTAAAATGATTTTTTTTACAAACAGTTAATAATTATTTATTTTTTCATTTGATAGTGTTATTTATTTATTTATTGCTTATTGAAATTCAGAGTAGGAATTTCTGTGAAGAGTATTTACAACCACTCCATCTCTTATAAATTTAGTGGGATCTATGTAATTTTCAATTAAATGGAGTGGAAATAATCATTTTAAAAAAATGAATGGAGTGCCAAAATATATCTATACTTTTAAATAAAAGCGATACCAAAAAAATAAATAATGAGATGCTTGATTCTAATATTCATTTGCCTTATTTTATTTAAAAAAAAAAAAAAGCAATACGAAATTTGTGGGTGATATTTTTTAATTTGTTCAATAAAATTAATAAGTGAATTTCTAAGAGCGTTTAGATTAGATGATGCAGGTCCTTTCTAACTTAACTAAGGTCTCATGTTCTAATTCGAGTAATCAGACTCCATAGCTACGCACAAACAATACTTCATTTACAAAAAAAATGGATTTAATAAATATAATTATTTTATCACAAAATTAATGTTTTTTTTTTACAAATGATAACTTAGGTACTTATTCAAAATTGAAACAACGATTAATTTTTTTAGTTGTTCCGTCAATATTTTTTCCCCTTTATTCGAGTTTGAAGCAGGAACTTTCAACTTTTTTGACTCTTGTCTCAAATCAGTTAAGATAAGTGAGAAAGAAAAAAATGAAAATCGAGAAAAGTGAGCATGCATTACATATTTATCATCATCATCATGCAAGTCATAATACTTTTTTCTTTTATGAATGGTAGGGGGCAAAGCCCTCACCAAAAAACTAGATTAAACCCATTCAAATTAGCATCTCTTACAATAGAGTTAACAATAAAACTAGGAGGTAGGTCAACAACATTAACATTATTGCAATTAAAACCATCCTTGGCCAGTAACTCTGCTGCAACATTTGCATCCCTGGAAATGTGAAGAATATTGGCCACCGGAAGCTTACTCAAATGACTTATTATTTTGGAGATGGAGTAAAACAAGGGTGAGAGTTGGTTGGAAGCAGCCGTGGTTAATCAATTTGATTGCCATTATAGATGCTATTTCAATCAGAAAATTGTGTGTTCCCTCGCAAGGAAAATCCTTCAAAGCTATGCTTGAATCACGGAACAAGTTCCCAGATTAGCCAAAAATCCCTAAAGAAGTTTACTTGAAGCATCCCTGGCAAAGGTCACCCCACAAGCAGTTGTGACTTGTGATGCCAATGTTTTTGACCTCGCTGTTAGAGTTGATTTTGACACAGCCATGCAAGTCATAATAACAAGGGTTAAATAAGCAAATCGTCCCCCTAAATATACTAACATTTAATTTTAGTTTCCTGAAAATATTTCTTAGACTTTTGGTCCCCAAAAATTTTTCATCCATGAAATTAGTCAATATTTTTTAATCAACTCATATCTAACCTTCATATTTTTTAATGAAATTTTCCAGAAACGGGTAGAGAATTATGAAAATATTTTCAAAAAAGAATTAAAATTTTTAGCAAAACACGAATTTAATATGAATGTTTTAGCCTAAGGAATATTTTCGGGGGAATAAAATTAAATGTTGGTATATATAGGGGACCATTTGCTTATTTAACCCTACTAATAAAGAGTATGTTGAGAGCATTTTTTTGTTGTAATGATAGAAACTTATTCGTCATTTTATGAGCTCAGAGTTTTTTTTTTGTGGTGGTAAGGGTTTGAACCCCAGACCTTCCATATGTTATGCATTGTCCTTACCAACTAAGTTAAGGTCGCAGGGATAACTCAAAGTTCTTTTGTCAACTGTTTTGGTTGCCTCACTTTCATTTTCTTTAATTTTATTTTTCATAGTTTAGGTTTATGTCTCTCCAATTTTGTTATTATTTAAATTTCCAATAAAATTTGGTTTGATAAATTGAATTAATCAAATTTTCACACGTTAATAATTATTCCATATTACGTGAAAAGTACACATATCACATTAGTTTGGATTCTTCCAAAAAAAAACACACATATGATATTTCCATAAAAACAGTTACAAAATTTTATTTATTTTAAATCATTTTAATTTTACCATTGTGCAGATGTATCGATGCAAATCTATTTTATTTCCGCTACTTTAGTGTTTTTTGGATGTGATGTCCAAAATTCAATCATTTAATGTCAAATCATAATTTTTAATGGTCAAATAAGTTTTTAGTCTTTATAAATATCTTAAATTTTATTTTTAGTCCCTATAAAAAATTTCTACAGTTTTGTTCCTCCAAATATTTTTCATTCGTCATGACTTTTGATTCACATTTGCTAATTTTTTATGTGATTTAACAATACTCTACATCAATTTATATATATATATATATATATATATATATATATATATATATATATATAAAAATAAGTCGGTCTATAATTAATCAAATAGGTCTAAGTACGAGTCCGACCAATTTAAATAAATAAATTTGAAAGGTACTCACATGGATAAAAAATCATGACGTTAAACATTTAAAAAACATATGATTTAAACATATTTTACATCCATATATTTAAGTAAATAGGTCGGACCTGTACATATGTCTATTAGGTTTCTCCGGTAACACGTAACCTCTCAAACATCTTAGATAAAATAAGACGTGAAAAAAAAAAAAAAACTGTCGATCTCTATTTAAAAGAAAAAACCCGGTGAGACTTGACGTATGGTAATTCATATACATTTTTCTTAATGAAAACCATATGCATTTATGGACTGATGAGTGTACATATTCCCACCTTAATAATCACGAGCGTCACCATTGGCAGCTAAAGTAGGGCAGCAGATTTTGTTTAGGATATAAATTCAGCTCCTCCTTCACTCTCAAATGCATGTATAATTGTATATATTGGTACCGTAGTAGTAGGTTTGATTGAAGTGGCCACAGCACAAGATAGGAATGACAACGATGACAGCTTTTCCCCTTAAGCCAAATCAGAATCAGCTTAATTAGTGTCTCTTTAATTGGTAGCCAGAATTCCACAAATATCATGAGTTATTGTAGAACAAGGGTATAGGTCAGCACTAAATAGTGTAGGGTATATATATTTATTTAGCAAGACCATCAAATATATGTGCATCACTGGCAAGGAATATTGGTCGCAAAATAATAATGTTATAGTAGTATAACCAGCAATAAAAAAGAACATGATGTAAAATCACTAATCAAAGTAGAAAACTCAGCATTGGCCATTAAAGAGAAGAAATATGTACTTGCAAAAATGCATCGATGAATGGTGAATTAATGAGAATCAAAGTTGATTCCAAATCCAAAATGCAAGAAGACAAAAAACCAGACTATGAATCACTGGCAACTTTTATAGTAAAAACATCTTCGCCGCATAATACGTGGCGCTTTGTTACATTGATTTCTATGCCATTTTCAGTTTCTTTCTCTAGTCTCTTTCATAAGTACCCAAAATTTACCAGATTACGAGAACCATTTTATTTGTTCTCTTCTTTGAGTCTTGCAAAATAATCTAACACATAAATCAATTTCCTTGAATTCAACCAAATCACACATTTTTCTCTATGTTGGCATTTTCGATGTGTCTTGAGGCAGTTTATGTAGAATGAGACAGAAAAGTGATCATAAAAAAGCAAGCAAACTTTCCATACATGGGTACGGTGGTATCGTGTGCACAAAGCAAAAGTATCAAGTACTAGTACACTACATGTTGATTGAATAAACAACCATTTTGATACTTAATTTGATACTTGAATGTATCAAATTATTATAAACAATAATTTTGATCCTTAACGTGTGAATTCCAACTTACATTTTCAAGTCAAACTTGTAGTAAACATTTAAATTTATCTGGTTTAATCTAGGATGTTGAAAATCGATATTATATAAACTAAATAAATAAAATTCGTGAACATTATTTGGAGGATTCTGAATATCGATTTAAAACTAAGTTCATATAATATCAATTTTCAACATTCTAAATTAAACTAAATAAATTTAAATTTTTACTATAAGTTTAACTCGAAAATGTGAGTTGCAATGATCAACCACAATGCCGTCGTTACAAAGTACAAACCATTATCCATACATGTTGTATATCAATCTTACAAAATCCATTTAATTTAAAACTAAATTTCGTTTGATAAATTTACTTTCTTGTGTCAAAATATTGTTAAACAGAAGCAGCTGGTTTTGTTAACAAAATAAATATAAGGGTACTCTAACCCGATATAAGAAGATTGGAAAGAAAATAAAAACATAATACATGGATACGACTAGATTTAGAAACCAAAACAGATAAGTAAAACAGCAAGAAACACGGGGGAGGAAATAGTGGCGACCCCAAGAATGGAAACCTTGTTGGAGATGTGGTCGCACTGAAATGATCCAGCCACAGAAACTACCAAACCATAGTTTTGTTGTTATTACTCCTTTCAAATTTTTGAATTGCTTGCATGTTGATCTACTATATATTCCTTGCTACAAGAGAGTTCTAATATATAATTTCACATCATGTATCCTTTCTTTGTTTATTGCAGGCATAAATTTTATATTTTCTGTTTAACATTTAATTTATAAAATATGATAGCAAATTACAGCTAAAATATAACTGGCATGGTGGCAAATGAAATATAAGTGTGTTTTAAATATGGATAGGGCCGGGCCTTTCGGGATGCAAACAGCTCTATTGAACTGGGCCAATTTTTTTTTAACTTTATAAATGCATGTAAATGTTTAATATATATTAGTAGCATGAAAAACATATAAATAATTCTTTTTATTAGGTCCTGGGTTCAACACTCTGTACTCAGGTTTTTTCTTTAATTTGTCTTTTTTTCCCTTTTTTCTTCATTAATTAACCCAGGACTCATTTTTCTTTTCCAGTTTTTTTTTAGTATGGGGCCTTTTTGGCTTGGACATAATTTATAATGGATTTGAGGCTTTTCAATCTTCTCTCCAATTCAACCAAATTCTCCTTAACATATTAGATTAAACATTTAGAAATAAAAGCAAAATATACTTTTTTTTTCATTCTTATTTTTTGTAGAACACTTCTTATAATTTTTTGCTCATACTTGTTGTTTTAAATTATGAAGCACTAACAACAAATATATAATTTTTTATTTGAAAGAACAAACATTATAGTTATCTTTCAAACATTATAATTATCCTCTAAAAAAAACATTATAAACCTTTTATTTTTGTCTTTATACAAATTAAGGAAAACAACCTAAAAAATTGATAAAGATATTTGTTTGAAGTTGTATTTTTATATTATTGATTAGAATGTTGGTTTTTTTGTATTAGTCACAATAATGACTTTTTTTTTATCTTTACGGATCTTATTTTTAATTTAAATTGACAATTTCTCTTTAAATTTTTTTTATGTTTTTTTGTCAAAAAAAAATCTATGTTTTATTTTACTAGGGCCTATTTTTACATTAGAGCCGAGCCTCCAATCACTCAGGGATGGCCCTGAATATGGATCATACATTAACAACTTATTTCCCGTTCTTCTTTACATGACATGTCCTTGTGAAGTAATTCTGATGAGAAGAAGAAAGAGGCTTACGTCAAGAGACACTGTAATAAGATCCTTTAATTTTCTAGACCTGCTCCCATTACGAGTCATATAGCCAACCAGTTATTTGGTCAAAACAAATGCAACTATTATCGGCAAACATCTTTATAATTATCTAGAATTATTGGTGGCAGTTTAAACTTGCATTCTCGTATGCATAACGACACCATTATACTAATAGACTACTCATTAATTTGGTAACACAACATGATTAAACAGTTTAATCAACTCAGTCATCTTATCTTGTCCACATCCACTTAGGATAATGACAGTAAGGAAAATAAAACATGGAATAGAGTAAGTGAAAGTATGTTTGGTTTCACGTTTTTGTTGTGGATTCCCCTCATGATCGAGTGATGAGTCATGACCCAATATTTGTGAGGAAACAAATTTAATTATGTGTAGAATTTATTTTGATAAATTTAAATGTTTTTTTTAGAAATTTTACCATGTAATTGCTTTTATATATACATCTAACACAAACTCCGAAATGCAACTTTTACCAAAATTATGGTGGTTGATATCATTACTCAACGTCAATTCAAATTAATATTAAATTATTTTACGGTTAATTCACTAATTTTAACAGAAATCCACTCGGTTTGGTGAGCCAATCAGTTTTAATTAAAATCAATTTTGGTGCACACGGAACTAGGGGTGGGAATAGGTTAGGCCGAGTTAGGCTTTGTTAGGCCTGAGTCTGGTCTGTCAAATTTTTTGAAGGCCTGAGTCTGGTTTGCGGCCTGCCATAGGCTTATTTTTTAGGCATGAGTTTGACCTTTTGAAAGCCTATACGGTCTGCTAGCTTGGTTAAAAGCCTATTTCATAGGAACATCTTTTAATAAGCAATGTGATCTAAGTTTAAATATACTAGCAAACTAATATATCAATTAGATTAAACTAATATATTGTATCATATTTCAATTCTAGTTTATAATAATACATTTAAATATACAAAAAATTAATGTATACTAATAAGCTTAAATTACTGAAAAAGTTAACAAATTTTTATTTTAATTCAAAGTACAAAATATAATATAATATAATAAATAATATTATTCATATTTACTTAAATAGGTCGGCATAATAAGCCTAAGAGGCTTTTTGAATGGCTTGTGGCCTGATCTTTTAAGCTAAATATACTTTTAAAAAAGTCTAGGCCTTCTCTGTTTAAGAAAAAAGTCTGACCTGGCCTGTTGTAGGCTAGGTTGTAGGCCCTTGTAGGCCGGTCTGGCCAATTCCCATCCCTACGCGGAACCAATTACACACTTAGTTAAAATTGATTTAAAAATTAACATCCATGCTTGAAAATTACAAAATTTAGAGTAATTTTTAAGATAAAGTAAAAACAGTTTTTTTATTAAATTCCAAATATTCCAAGATAGTAGATCAATTTTATTTTTATTAAATCACCGGAATCAAAATCAGATCTTTTGACAATTTTTGTTTCTTTTGAAAGCAGAGAATAGTAGAGAAATAAATAATCTCCACAATTGCCCAGGAAGTAAAAATCATGTGAGATAAACAATTAATTAAAGATGAAAAACGAATTACCAAATGAAGTTCATGGTTCATCACCCATAATCTATGCAGACCGTGTGTGTACTCAGTAAAAGTAGACTAGCTTTTCTCACTTTGAATTTACTACCATAAAATGCTTTTGTCGTTGACAATGAAGAAAAGATTGAACGATATTATTATTTCTCCATTGGGAGAAGAAGGGAGAAAAAGATTGCTTTCATATTGTTAAAAGGAATAAATTCATGCCTTTTTACTACTACAAACAAACATTTTCAACTTCTTCCCCTTCTCAATCCCTTGCAAAGAAAAAGCTAAATAGTTAAATTAAAAAATAAAAACTAAACAAATGTATGCAACAAATTAAAAACAGGTCATACAACTATATAAAACTAATCTTTCAAAA
>Ga0315914_1002099_pt1 | contig 30457 bp, 11 predicted proteins | sample MpolenodulesMG_FD_203920 | JGI IMG/M metagenome (GOLD analysis project Ga0315914, IMG submission 203920) | Medicago polymorpha root nodule microbial communities from Los Angeles, California, United States - elongated nodules | ecosystem: Host-associated > Plants > Roots > Nodule | place: USA...
TTTATTGAAAAACAACAATTATTTATTAAAAAATTATATATTTAATAGAAAATACACAAGTTCCAATACAAACATACTACTTTAAACTTCTTAACATGTGCAAATTTGCACATGATAGAAAAACCCTTATAAAAAAAGGAAATGTTAACAAGTGCACTTAGGGCATTGTTTAGTAACTTTAAATAGTAAGTTTTTGTCAAAGTTTATGAAATCAATGCATTGGAAATTGAAGTTTTTGACTGTTTTAAAGAATAATTTCTTTATTAGGAATCCTTAAAGAGTGCCCTTAGGGCACTCGTTAACAAGACCCAAAAAAAATAATCACTTTTTAGATATATCGAATAACTAATGTATTTAATCTATATTATAGATCAAATATATCAGTTATTCCATAAATCTAAAAACAAAATTGTTTACAATAATGATCTGAGTTTATACATTTTTTTTGTTGGGTTTATAGCACTCCCTCTGTCTCACTATATGTGTCACATTTGAGTTTTACACGGTTATTAAAGAAATGATTAATAGTGTTGATTTCAATGGTAAAATATGTATCATTTACTAAAACACTTTTATTAATTATAGTTAGTGGAGTGGTTATAAATAATTGAAATACAATAAACAGGAGTATGTTAGTGGAAAAAATAATAAATATTATATTGGTATTATAAAAGGAATAGATAATTTGAAAAAAGTAAATAGGAAAGAGAACACCTATTACCTATTGTAAGAAGATTTTGGAGGCCATGAATGAATGCCTAAGTCGAATATACAGATGTCACCCAATTTCATCAATATTTGGACCTAATTTTTACATGTGTAAATAGGGAACCGAGAATGTTAGAGATTTGAGCCTGAAAATAAACACAACAACATGAATTCAATTGATATAAAAGCAAGTTGTTGGGTTTGACATTAATATTCTGTTCTTTTGATAGACAAAAAGACAAGCAATACTTGAAAATGGTCGGAAGTAATAAAGCTGACTTTTTAAAAGTTAAAAAATTGTTGAACTCAATGCAAACTTACAAATTTTAGTATTTTTAACAAGTGTATTGAGGACACTCTTTAGCGTAACCCTTAAAATTAAATGAAATAAAGGAAAAATATGCACATTATGGTTTCAAGCTCTCTCTACAAGCTACTTTGGATTGGATAGAGAGTATAATATTTAGCTAGAATATTTTATAACATAAATTATTTTCATAAGACATTTCAAACACTTGAATTTAATGGTTAATAAGTTTCAGACAAGGAAGAATCGTTCAAAACAATGAGTTTAAATTCTAGCTAAAATAATTTTTAATCAAATTTAACTTTGTTGTTATTTTATTCTAGATTAGTAGAACTCTTGAGAATTGGAGCATCAAGAAAGAAAAGTAAAATAAAATTATAAGTTTTATATGTTTATATCAAAATATTCCCTTAATTTGTGATGGATGCACATGGTTTGACATATTTCTAGTATTTTATATGTGATGACAAATGCTAAAAGTATGTTGTCTAAGAAATTATATAATGATTATTATTTTTTAGAGTTAAATATGTTTTTAATCTTTCTAAACATATCAACTTTTATTTTTTTACTTCTTTTAAAAATTTATTTCAAACAATGATCTCTCTAAATTACACTTACAAATTTTAGTTTCTTCTTTTTAACAAAAATATATCTAACCCTATTTTGTATATAGATTACAATTTTATTCATATTGATAGGTTTTGCATGTGTCGTGATCACTACAAAATCACATTTAAAGATGTGTGTAGGTTTTTGTCAGGGGTAGATGGGTTTTAAATATGGAGGATAACTCTTAGTTGCAATTGATAGGTACTTCCTCCGGTTCTAAATATAATAAAACACTTTTTTTTTCATGTTCATTGAATAATTTGTGTATCTTTTTATTAAGGAAACAACTGATGTGTCTATAGACCAGATACATCAGTTATTCAATGAACATGAAAAAGAATAATTTTTTATATTTAGGATCAGATAGAGTACCATATAGCAACCAAATATGTCTTCTTTTTGCATTTTTTGTTGTTGAATTGAAAAGCATAAATAGTTAGAGGTAATTTCTTACCATCTTATTAAGGACGTTGTGGTTTTATTTGAGTTTTTTTTTTTGGGAAAATTTTGTTAAAATTGCAAAACTTATTCATATTCAATCAAATTTACCTTTGAATTCTGCTCTTTATCCAAAAGTTTTTGCTCATTCCCAAGTGAAATGATCAAAATGCCCATGCGTGACTTAACTCCTGCAATATGAGTTAACTCATGTTAGTGCAAATCTCAGCAAGTTAACTCACGCTAGTGTAAATCTATGCGTGAGTTAAGTCACGCTGATTTAACACTAGCGTGAGTTAACATGCGTAAGGGTATTTTGGCCAATTCAATTGGAAATGAGCAAAAACTTTTGGGTAAAGGGCATAATTCTTTACCTTTAGTCTAAACGTACACGTAAAGTCAAAGAAAAGTGGATTCTCACGGAAGAACAAAACGAAAAGCAACGAAGAGAGTTTTCGTTTTTGTAAAAAAAAAGTAGTAATAAAGTTTGATTGGAAGTTGAAATTGACAAATCAAAATAATATTCTAGTTATCTTAAGAATAATTTATGTAGTATTAATATAATATAATATAATATAATATGATATGATAATAATATGATGATGATTAAATTTGTTTGCACTTAAAAATAACTATCATGTTAGTTGAATCTGTAGATAGGTGATTTAGGAATATGTGAGTTTCACACCAGCTGATGAAAAGTTAGGCGAATACTAGTTCGATCAAACAAGGGTTAGCTGATTTTTTTCTCTAGTCCACTATATAGTATGTTGGTCTTGAAAACATAAGACTTAGTCAAACCTTAGTATAATTGGACAATGAGGCACTCAACCCATGCTTCATGTTTATAGTGCCTCTAACCTTAAGGAGCAATAGGCAAGGATACATATTTTAAAGGAGGTTGCGCACAATGCAAGTGTTGAACCATGGTCACATAACCAAAACCCAATAATTTAAACGACTATGCATACAACTTGACAAGTACGAATATGTTCAAAACAAATACATATACATTAAGCAAATGGCCCCCTCATTGATTTATTTATGGGTCCGCCACTATATGAACCTTTGCATTAGTATAAAGTTGTTTAATAAAAAAAATCCTTTTGTAAGACTTTGATTCAATTTAAATGTTTGCCTTACACTTTTGAATCAAAATATTTTGTGGTCTCAGGTGTTCATGCAAAGCTTTTTGATTCGATTCAAATGTTTGTCCTGTAGAATTTGAATCGATTTATTATGACCTTCGGATGTCTATTTCTTGTTTATTGAATCATATCAAAACTTTTTTAATAGTATCACTTCAGGAAACGCTGAATCGATTCAATGTTTTCTTGATTCAATTCATTCTTCATCCAGAATTGCCTAGAATCGATTCATTGTTTTTGTCTATTGTGTCAATCTTCATGTCAACCAAACATTTTTATTTTGCACTATTGAATCGATTCAAGCTTTCCTTGATTCGATTCAAACACGGTTTTTTAGTTATATTTTTATTCTAACTTACTCCTATCTCATTACCCTATATATACTTGCATTCACTCATTTTCTCATTTATAGAATCAATTTGCAAAAATACTCTAATGTCTTTTCACAGTAACGAGAAATCGCACAAAAAAGGATGAATTGAAATCATAGTAAAGAACTTGTGAATCAATTACAACAAACAAGAAGAAAATCAAGAAAAAAAATTGAGAAGAAAGGTGAGATTGAAGATGAATTCAATCGAACCAAAAAAAAAGAGTATTCATCAAGAAATGAAGATCAAGGTGTAGAAAAAAGGATCTAACACCATGAATCAAACCAAGAAACGATCAATGAAGATGATCGGAAAAGAAAACACAGCAGAGAAAAACGGTTAGAGGTCGTTGAGGATCGTAACTACCTTTCCCAATGGGAGAAGGCGCATGATACCATATTATGCAACACACAAAGATAGCAAAAGTGAATTCCTATTGATAGAATTGTTGTTACCGAGGATAACTAGCTACTACTGATTGCTTCTGATACAAGTAAAGCTAGAATACTATATAATATCATCTATGTACTCTTCATTATGCAATATCCATTATATCAAATAAAATTGGTATTAACAAGTTAGTTGTGTTTTTTGTGCGGTACGATAGTCTTAAAAAATATTTAGGACCAGTTAGAAATTTCATAGTTAGGATAGATTTAGCGTGGTAAGATAAATTTAAAGGAGTCTTTGACGATTTTGCCAACAATCATTTTAACTTAGTTTTCGGCAGTCTTGGAAAAGATGTTTGAAGCGAAAAATATTTTGAAGATTTATCTGTAGAGTAAAAAAAAAAATATTTTGAACTCTTTACGATCTCTTGGAAGACTTAAAGTATTTAATAAAAATGTTTTATTTGTTTTAAACTTAAAATATGTAATAAAAAGTCTTACATTGTATTAAAAATCTATGTATAAGTATATTTGAGTCTTCACATTAGTTCTATATTTTTTAATTTGAAGTTTACTAACATGAAAGTAAAATAACACCATTCACATCTTGAAACATGAAGTTCTTATATACATGTAAAATGTGTAGAGATGGTTATTACCTCATTATTTCATTTACATCTCAAATAGAAACATATACTCCCTATCTTGAATTATTTTCATACAAAATAATCAAATTTCATCTCAATGGGTACACTCACATTCTTGTCTCTTATAGCCATTAAGTCCACATTATCACCATGCAAATAAGCTTTCAAGAATGCAACCATAACTCCTCCAACAAATATCCTCATAGGTTTCCTTGATTCGCCATTCTTACATAAACAATAACTAACTTTTCCTCTAACTCCTTTAGTATCATCATCTAACATATCAACATGACCATAATCCTTAGCCAAAAAATACCAAGAAGGTTTCTCACATTCACTAAAAAAATCCTCATGATTGACACCTTTAGGTGCACAAGGAGGAAACAAAGGGTTCTTTTTCATATCACCTAAACCAGAACCAATAACCAATGTTGCCATATCATAATCAAATGAATGAGGAACATAGGTGAGAATTGGTGGTGATGTTTGCTTTCCTTTATCCATTCCATCAACCGGATCAACTCCTATTATGGCTGAAAATTTTAGATCAGTTGTTATGTTTAATTTTCTTAGAGCAACTGCGAAAGATGTTTTTCCGCCGCGACTATGGCCTCCAAGTGCTAACTTGTCAAAATTTGGTTTTATGTTTGGTGGAAGAATCTTGCTAAGTCCTTTATATAGCCAATTTGTTATTGCAGCTACTGAGTAAATCTCTTCAGTTATATCAGGTCCAGCCACCGTATACAACTAAGAGAGGAAACATGATTATTTCACCAAAATAGAACTGTTGGAAAAAAATTGGTTGCAAGCAATTACTAATTATAGTATAATTTATGAGCAGTATTTAAATATCATTGAATTAACATTACATGAAATTCTAATCCATTAGACATGTTTTCTATAAAGAACTAACCTGAGGAGCAATGACAATGAAGCCATGAGAAGCAACATGTTGAATAAGCTGAGAATAAAACGAGTTCAAAAGAAGATATCCATGTAGAAAAATTAGTAGTGGGAATTCTCCACCTTCAATAGGAGTTGCAATCAAAAGAGATTTTGGTGGTGGAACTGATCAACATATAGAAAACTTTAGCATATATAAACTATATAAGATATCATATACTAGAAGAGTTAATAAAAAATTGTACCATGTTGTGTATGTGAACAAGAATCAACCCTTAGTAGCTTAGTGGTATAGTTACCAGTTTCAAAAACATTACTAGCAGAAGAACACATAACTGGTTATAGTTGAGGTAAGTGTTACTTTTTGCTGAAGAATTTGATGATAAGATAAACCTGTGGTGTGGCTTTTATATAGTCTTCTTTAATTGGATATTTTGGTTTGAGATTTTAGTGATATTATTTTTTGGTCAAAATATTTATTTATTTTTTGACAAGAAATTTATTTGGTCAAAAGATGTGAGTGATATTAAGTGCATATATTTTGCTGGGCTTAAAGTACTAAAGGCCCAAAAAAAAATTAAGCCTAGCAAAACATACAAACAAATGTGGGAAATTGCTGTTTAGGCCCCCCACATTGTTCACAGGTCCTCTAATTTTCACCAATAAGGGAGCTAGTCTTAAAAGGAGAATGTTGGTGATACTATTCAATGTTTTTGTTTGAGAAATTATATAATGATTAATTTTTTTCATAATTTGAAATTTGATTCATATTGATAGAGTATACTGCTTGTGTTTGGATCACTACAAAAGAGCATTTAAAGAAGTTGTAGGCTTTTGGCAAGGGTAGATGAGTGTTAAATATAGAGGATAACTCTTGGTTGCAATTGATAGGTACCATATAACAACCAAATCAGTCTTCTTTTGACTTTTGTTGTTGAATGAAAACCAAAAGATAGTTAGAGATAGTTTATTAGAACATTGAAGAAGTCATTCATGTTTAAATTGACGATGAGTTTGATAAAATCACAATGATACTGTAACTTTGTTTAAATTTTAATATGTAATTTTTGTTAATATTGCAGTAGATTAGAGTGATTTTTGTTAGAGTCACACATCACATAAAAAATGGCCTAAATATGTTTATAAATAGGGGCAACCCTCACCTTACAAATCGATTTTGTGGAATTGTGTTAAATTCAAACTACGATTTCTAAGAATTTTTGTCAAACTATCAATCTAACATTCACCCAAAGTTAAAGAGCAATTGGTGCATGTGTGCATTTAGTTTTCATCCATGGTATGATGTATATTGATGAATGATGTGACCGTTTCTTTGAAAATGATTTTCTTATTTTCTTTATTGTAGTAATTTATTGAGCAAAGCACTGTTATATGAGTGTATCAGAACACCTTAAAATTCAATTTTCCAGAAGAAAAAAAAAAGAAATTTTCATGATAGTAAACTAACATAAAACTGCTTTTGCTTTTTACTTTTCTTTAAAATGTCTTAAAAAACTCACCAAATTATTTTTCATCAAATTCCCTTTTTTAGAAAATTTTAAACAAACATACCCTAAAGCAGAAGTAGAAGAATCCATAACACTGATTTTCTGTAGATCATGAACCTTAAAACAAAAGAATTCCTTGGGATCCAAATCCAATCAAGAAAAGCTTAAACCAACATTGATAAGCAGCAAAAGCACAAAAAAAAATCAACTTATCTTTATCTTTAACATCACACACACTACACTAAAATGTGACTCTTTCACTTTTTTCTTTTTGACTGCCAGGTCCAAGATACTCTTTTTTCTTTCCATATCAATGAAAGAAAGAAAATACAGCTTATAGCTTAACATTTTTCACTTTAGTTCACATTACTTTACTTTCCATTCAAAAAAAATACATAAAATTACTAATTTAAGTCCCCCAAGATTAAAGAGACCCACTTCCACTATCTTCTAGCATAATAACTAAGACTTTAATTTACCCTTTCTACAAATAGATCAAAACCCCACCATGTATCAACAGATTTATACCATGTTCATAGTTAACATAAGGATCCTATAACAGGTTTATAGTTAATTAACATGTTCTGTTTTTGTTGTTCCTTTCAGCAGCAATAGAGATAAGCCTTGAAACACCTTGAGTCCACACATCATATTCTCTTTGACTTCTGCACTCAAACTCAACGACGCCACGCGTTATTGTTTTCAAACCAAAGTAACGACGATTGTCACCACCTTCTAGCAAGTGACGTCCGGGCCAAGCCGGCATTTCTTTGATAACTCCAATCACAACATCTGCGAAAATTTTCAAAAAGCATGAGTCGGGGTAAACTTAATCGGCCAATGATCTTATATTAGATACTTTTCATATTGACCGGCCAATGATCGAACCCTTGATGGATCAAACCCTGATCAAAGGATAAGTGTGAAGGTGGTTTTGATTTAAAGAAGAATCCTTTTGATCCATTTCAAACTATAAAGAATAAAGAGAATAACTTTCACAAATCCCCAAATGAAACAAGACCCACCTCCAAATCAGTTAAAGTATGATAAGAGAAGGGGACAAAAACAAAAGTTGATGAAAACTCACTCTTTTTCTTTTTTGTGATGGTCCCAGCAACATGTCTACTCTTCATCTTTAGCATAACCTGAAACAAAAAGAGGATCTAAAGAGTTGCTACAATTTGTAGATTTCTAGGAAACTGAACTGAGTTGATCCCTTAACATCATCACATCGTTCTAAGAGCCCTCACTTTAGTCACTTCTTTCCACTACCAGATTCTTATTCATCATTAAAACTCTTATAATTGATGGCCAAATAATTGGTCATAGTCAAGATCTAAAGTCACATTACATAATTGAAATGAAAAGAAAAGGAATAATTCTCAAATATATATACCTGGTTCATTCTGTTTATATAAACTGACACAATTTTCCAATGGAGTTCACCTGCAATCAATTTATCAAATCAAATCACTTTTCATCCTTTAAACATAAAAAGAAACACAATATCAACTAAAACTAAATAAGATCCTTTTCTTTAATCCACATACAGAAGCATAGAATATATAATGGGAACATAAACCAACTGAAAAACAAAAATTTCAGCAGCTATACCAATAAAACATATACTGAGAAGCATAAACACAACGAACATACACTCAAACGTAAACGCTGGTAATAATTTAAGAAACAATGGAAGTGATTGAATGCAATGACATATGACGACATTGATAAATGTCGGACACCAAACACACTTTAAAATTGAAGTGTCAATGCTTCATAGACTTAAGTCTACAATTGGTTCCACCATTGAAAGAAGCAAAATTGATTTGACATGTGTAAAACTGATTTTGACATCTTTGGATGTTCTCGAGTAGAATTGATTTTGTCTCAAGAATTGCTTCTAATTGGAAACTAGAATTCGGAACTTTTGCATCTATAATTGAATTTTAGCCTTGTGTTTAGCGATCCAAACCACTTTACATTCAGTTCACTTTTAAATATAACCAATTTTACTAAATCAATTCATTCAAGAAAATGTACCTGTGCGAGTTCGTTTGAGAAGCTCACAACCTCTGGCTAGCAATTCTCTACTACAAATGCCCAAGAAATTTTCTTCAGGTGCAAGTTCACCACTGAAGCTACTATTGGAGCTGCCATTACTACCACTGCCCCCACCACCATTACCATTACCATTACCTACCAAATTCTTCTCCACAGGAATTACAGCAGCAATATTCCAAACTTCTTTAAGGGCCCTTGCTTTCAATGTTGCAGCCCCACGCAATGCTACGATTTCAAACCACAAACACCATAAATTAATCAACAACTATGTTTTTTCCTTTTTTTATTTAAGCCAATCATTTTCATGAAATAATCAATTTAACCAACATTCCAATGAGACTGAAAAAGCTAATAATTTAACACATTAAGAAAAACTACTATTCTTCTGAATAAATCATTTTTATGATTAATCTCATATAAACAATCACAAATAAAAAGAAAAATTATGTCGCCGCATACCTGTCGCAGCAGCAGCCGTCAACGTTTGAATATCGCCGGCAGACCTCACATTCACGGCAGAGCTAACCACCGAAGCGAGGTGATCACGCTCAGCCCCCATAGCCTCAGCAGCCTCAACACATTGAGCCGCCACCAATGTGGCAGCTGAAGCTACCGCCATGTCTGTCTTCGCCATCTGCTCGTCTTTACGAGCACCTGACGAAGCAGCAGTTGCGGCTGCAATAGCCGCAACTGCAGCTGCAACTCCAGCAACCGAAACTGCAGCATGGAGCTGAGCATTGTGAGCCCTTGTTTCCTCCTTTTTCTTTTCCTTCCTCTCCTTCAGCCACCTCCCCACCGTCTTCCCTCCGCCTCCGCCACCACCGGTGGCAGAGACTCTGTAATGGTTGTTCAAGCTGGTGATAATGCTGTTATTGTTGTGATTGTTGCTTGAACGGTTATACTGCATAGAATAATTATAAAAATAAGCCATTAATAAATTATGTATGTATCTCTCTTCTTTTTCTAATTCTTATTTGATCAAATTTGAAACTAAAAAGATGCATTTTTTGTGATATCACAAAAAAGTAATAACAAATTTTTAGAAACTGTTGAAATTAGAAAATTGGTGGGTATTTGATCAAATTGGTGGGTATTTGTTGTTAGCTGTTACAACTATAGGTCCTGAGATTCTGAACAAAGTAATAACAAACTTTGAATTGGTATTGCTAAAGAAAACTATGTTTATCCATAAGGGTCCATTAGCAATAAATGTAATTGCAATCCAAGAAAGAGAAACTTAACTGCTTTTTTTTTTCCTTGATGGCTAAATAAGGAATCAAAGGGTAATTTTGGTTGTTACTGTTAACTAATTTTAATGAAGCTGTGACTAATCTTGTAAACTTAGTTGTGAAATTAGTTGTAGAAACAAACAAATGCTGTTTTATTTTTTGTAAAGGGAAACTATAATTACACATAAAAAGGGTCTAAATTGAAAATTTTCACTTTTAAAGGCTTAAAAATAAAATTCATTATTTATTATTTAATCAGACTTTTTTTCTTAACCATATGATTCTTAATGGAAAAAGCGCTTTAAAAATTTAGAGTTCGCCCAAAAGGTAACTAAAGTCGAGTTAAAAACTGTTTCTATCAAAATTGAATTCATTGTTTCTTATAAAACATGGACACATACCTGGACACCGGCACGCCGACGTCGATAATAATTTTAAAAAATAACATAATTCAATATATATAACAACTTGTGGCAATGTCGAACGTTGACACGTGTCAGACATGGAACATGTCTTCGATCCCTTTAATTAAAGGGAATTTGGAAACTGTTCAATATGTTCTTTAATGAAACTTTAATTAATTTAGTAAAATTATAATCAATGGATAGTGCTAAAAACAAAAACTTTGGAACAAAAAACAAAAATAGTAAAAATAAAAAAACAATTCATTTTAAAATTCAAGTTATGTTTGGCTGTTTGCATTGAAGAAAGGAAAGACAAAAGCAGATTACTGATTATTACTGTCTCTGGGTGTCATCCAATTTATGTTTGTTGGTAACAGAGAAAACTGAAATTGGTACTAGTGGTTTCTAACTGTACACTGTACAGTGAGATCAGTGTTTCGTGCTTTGTACCCAAAAAGTTTTGAGAAAAACAAAAAACCAAACAAACCAACATGGTTGTTTGTTTGTTAAGGTTTTTAATGTCAAATTAAAACCACCTATGAAATTAAGAAAGATGTATATACCTTGAAATCATCCATTTCAGATGGTGAAACTGGTGGACTATCTGTTAAAGATCCATTAAGAGGTCCACTGCTATGTGATAGTCTTCCTGATGTTCTTGGAGATACCTCCTGCTGCATAAAATACCAAAAAACTTGTCTTAGATAAAATTTGAGACACCGTCAGACACTAAATATAGTTATGTAAACGTCGTGACCACAAACTATTTTTTATTGCAATGGACCGCAACATCAATTTAAAACCTTGGATACAAATTTGGAAGTGACAAAAAATGGAATTTTGGGAGACAAAAGAAAGTGGGAATGAATGATCTTGTTTTTGAAAGAGTTAAAAAGAAATATAATAATATATTAACATATGCAAAAATGGAAAGAAAAAAATAGTCTCCTATCAACTCAGATGATAAAATGTCACAGAGACATTTGATAGGCTGAGTCTGTGTCGCAGGCTCAGCATATCAAATGTTCTTTGTATTTAGTGTTATAGAGTTTCGTCGCTAGAGTCTTTAAAACAAAATATACATACAAAAATGGAACCTTAAAAACTACATACCGAGTGAGACATGATACGATCCAAAACCATTTGAGAAGTTTGAGAGGAAGCAAAAGAAAAAGGGTTGCCAGAAACAGTTATAATAGAGTCATCAACTTCACCAGCAAAATCTTCAAGTATAGCAGCATTTGAAGAGCCATTGTTGAGTTTATTTGCAAGAGGAGGAAGTTGAGCTGGAGACAAAGCTTTGGAGACTTCCATGGCGGAAGCAGACCATGAACGTGACAAGAATTCCATTGGGTCACGTGGTGTTTCTGGGTCGGGTCTCCATTGTTGTTTGTTTTGTTTTTCCATTTTGGTGATTGTTTGGAAGAAGAAGAAGATGAAAGAGTGGTTTGGTTTGGTTTTATTGTGGTTTTAATAGGAAAAGGAAGAGTGAGGGGTGAATTGAGATGGGTTTGATTGACACCGTTGATTGCTTTTATGTGTTGATCTACGGCTAGTGTTTGTTACTTGCAAACAACCTTTGTACTACTGACAAGAATAATATCTTAAAAGTTGGATTTTTACTTTTCTTTTACAGTTTTGGGTCTTCAAAATTACTGTTGTGTTGAGAATGAAGTTAGGGTTTGGTTATGTTGCCATAAAAATTGGATTCGAATAAAGTCATTATGTGAATGTATGTTATCACAACGAGTTTGTTAGAATTATTGTGGTTTACCATGATTCAAACAAACCCAATGAGATATAAAAGTAAATTGAATCTAAAGTGATTTATGTTTAAATATATTATAAATGTATTAAGAAGAAATTGTAGTTGTTATTTAGTGGTGGAGCCACATATAGACAGGGGAAGGCCACGACCTCCCCACTATCATCGTGCCCTTGTAGTCTCAACATGACTCAAGAGTTTCTTTTCGTGTGAACTGTCTATCGCTTTACAGTTGTTTTTGGGTTTCAAATCTCTACTGTTGATCTTGACCATTGGATGAAATCACATGATTTAGATATAACTTTAAAAGAAATAATAAATACAATCTTGTAATGTGAATGGTCTGGTCTCTTACCCAATCGTTAAAATCTATGAACTTTAACAATAATGTGGTTGTCGATGACAGCAAGTCCTAATTTGTTTGTTTTTGTATTTAAATTGTTCAAGTATATATAAAGTTCATACTTTCAATCTAACTTTACATGAAATATGCATTGAAATGCGGATTAACTTGAAACCAAATAGATTGAGTTTAGCGTCTATTTGAATAAGTTTAAAACCACATCACGTTGCAATATCGCATCTCAAAGCACTAAACCGTGAAAATCACGAAGCAGGAATTCGAATATGTGAATTCATGTTGCACGTTTGATCAATTGGACGGATATCCTAACATATACTCAATTGTTTACCATATATGCTTGTTTTTATTAGAGGTTTAGGCAATTTAAGTTGCTCTCATACCCTTGCTTTGATTAATTTCAATGACAAATTTTGAAATAATTGTAATATTTTCTTTTTTCACATTTTTTTTATAGGCTTAATAGAAGTTTTGGCCTCCTAAATATCAGGAAGTTGCGATTTTGGCCCCTAACAAAATAAAATACAATTCAGCCCCCTAAGTACTGCCCCTTTTGCAGTTTTGGTCCCCCATACCAATTTTGACCAATTCAACGCTGACGTGTGTAAATTTTCATTTAAAAATAAATAAAAATGTCATGTGTCTAATGCTTTAATTATTTTTTAATTAAAAAATAAACAAAAAAATTAAAAAATTTATTTTTAAGTAAAAAATAAAAAAAACAAAAATAGTTAAAGTATTACACACGTGGCATTTTTATTTATTTTTAAATTGAAAATTTACACACGTCAGCGTTGAATTGGTCAAAATTAGCATGGACGACCAAAACTGCAAAAGGGACCGTACTTAGAGAACTAAATTGTATTTTATTTTGTTATGGGGTCAAAATCACAACTTTCTAATACTTATGGGTCAAAACTGCTATTAAGCCTTTCTGTATTGTTATTCCCGTAAACCCTCCTTTGAGTTAAAGCAAGATATTGTTAGGAGGTAGGTATAAATAAAATGAGTAACATTTAACACATCAACTTTTTTGGTACTTTTTAATTTGGTTTCGTTCTACTAATTTGAAGTTCCTTTACCAACCCTTTTATGTGGTTTGGTTCTTTTATTTTTTTACTTTGGATCTCTTTTTATTTTTGAATAAAAAGAAAGAAAAAAAAAAGTAAAGGAAAAAAAAGGAGTGGGATGAAAAATGTGTGACGAGGGTTAAGGAATGAATATTTGTCTTTTTTTTTAGTAAGTGTGAGAGGAGAAAGGAAAGAAGAGGTTTGTTTGAAACACATGAGAGAATGAGAGATGCTATTGCTAGTGTTGTACTGGATGTGTGGGTCCAAACAATATTGCTTCACACACACTGCGGGCGGACATGTTGCTCCCTCTTGTTGGCTCCCTCGATCTCAATTCTTACCAAGAATATATTTTCTTCGATAGTTTTTCTTTTTGTTTAACTTAACTCTCATAATTTTATTTTAACCAAAAGCGATTGGATAAGAGAGTAAAGTGATTTTTTTTTTTCAATTTAGTCAAATGTTCTACTTTCAAATTCAATATTAAGAGTGAATCCGTGTTCAATGTCTTGAGAAAGAGTATACATGGTTCATACCAAAAAAAAAAAAAGAATCTTTTTTATTAAAGAAAGACAGTTTTTTAACGTTTAGGTTTTTATGATGTTCTAAACAAACTAAAAAATATCAGAATCTTTTTTAGGGTTCTTATGATGTTCTTAACAACTTAGAAATTAACTCTTAAGTATATGTTTTTGAACAAATAGCAATTTTGCAGTTTGTGTAAAAAAAAGGTTAAATACCACTTTTGTTCCTTTTAGTTTGATAGAATTCTCAAGTTAGTCCTTTATGTTTCGAAAGTTTTAATTAGGTCATTTTAGTTTGACAGAATTCACAAGTTAGTCATTTAAGTTTCAAATAGGTCATTTTAATTGATAAACTATTTCACCGTTACGGTGTTACCCCTGTTGTCAGTCTCCGTTTAACTGATGCTGATGTAGCTGTTAAGTTGTTGACTTGAATCAAAATGATGCCTTTTAAAAGCTCGAGGGTGTCAAAACGCTACGTTTAATGGTCACAAATGATCATTTATAGTGTTAGAAAGACAGCTATTTACACCAACAAATGCCTTTCTAGCACTATTAAACGACATTTATAGTGCTAGAATGATCATTTGTGACGACTAAACGTAACGTTTTGACACCCTGGAGCTTTCACAAAGCAACATTTTGATCCAAGTCAACAACTTAACGGCTTCATCAGCATCAGTTAATTATTAACTAACAGCAGGGGTGATATTGGCTTGGGACCTGCGAGTGTGCTCCTCATCGAGGTCTCAGGTTCGATTCTCTCTGGTGTCAATTTAAGTGGGCTAGTTTAGCTTCTTCAACAAAACAAAAAACTGTCAGCAGGGGTAACGATGAAATAGTTTATCAACTAAAAAGACCTATTTGAAACTTAAAGGACTAACTTAAGAATTCTGTCAAATTAAAATGACCTAATTGAAACTTTCGAAACTTAAAGGACTAACTTGAGAATTCTGTCAAACTAAAAGGACCAAACATGATATTTGACCAAAAAAAATAATTAAGGTTTCTTTGAAATGTTATCTAGCTTTGGATATCCTTTTTATATGTTTTCATAGATCTCCCTACAATAAAAAATAAAATAAAATAAACCAGCTCAAGTGGTCGACCGTGCGCGTAAGTTGTTAGCTGGACACAAATGTAGCACCAAATTTAACACGGCACTAGCCAGGTAATCCTCCTTCTTTGAATGATGTTATGTCGTCATCAGATGCACAAGTCCTCCTCTTCACTGGTTAAACCCATTACCGGGAAGGCTTAAATGTAATATCGCTGCCACTTTTGCACCAGATTTGAATACAACTGTATTGGCGTTCGTGTTTGTGGCGCTGATGGCGTCTATGTGTTAGCTCGCACACTGAGTATTTCGCCAATGACTACAGTTGACGTTGGTGAAGCTCTTGGATTGTTCAATGCGCTTCAGTGGCTACATGATATGAGTATGGATAGTGTTGATTTTGTGGTTGACTCAAAAACGACATTTGATGCTTTCAACTAGGCAAGGACCAACATTACTGAATTTGGTCAAACTATTGCAGCTTGTCAGGCTTTGTTCTCTTCTAGCTTTGTGAACTCTAGGGCGGAGTTTAATCGGCGACAAGTTAATCTGGCAGCGCATGCTCTTGCTCGCGAGACCACGTTCTCTGCTAGTCACGATATTTATTTACAAGTACCCAATTGTATTGCTACTATTACTGCTAATGAAATGCCATACACATCTTTTTATCAAAAAGAAGAAAAAGAAAGGAAAAAACAGCTCAAATTGAATTTATAGGTCGAGGTGTTGTTTTGGTTTGAGTTTTTGAAACTCTAAAATTCATAATTAGTTTGCCTCTTGCCAAAAAAATCTAATTCGTTATGGATAGTCACATTTTAACGTCCTAAACATGTATGTAAAAAATCATAAAAAAATTAAACTCTATACTTCTTTTCTGAAGTTTATGTCTACGTGAAAAAATATGAAGTCAAAAATAGGAAGTTAGAATCTACGTTTTTGCTACATAATAATTTCTCAGACTTCGTATATATTACATGGTCAATTTTTCAGGGGAAACAACGCTTGACCAGTGCGCATGCCTCTACGCATGAGCCGGATTTGTCGTCCACCTTTGGTGGGTCGGAAACCGGTGCGGAAAAAAAAGAAAAAAAAACTAACTCTTAGTATATTTGAAAATGAGAGTCACGCACGCTATGGCATATTTTTCTGTTGTAAATGACACTCTTATTAAAAGGAAAAAATGATTAAATGTGATTAATGATCGAGTTGATTAGACTTCTTTTAAAAAATGATCGAGTTATTAGATTTTATAAAAGAAAAAAAAATATAGGGTCAGTGGGTCACTGGTTTTTTTTAAGGGAAAATTGGGCCGCTAGTTAAAAACCATAAATATGACCAATAGCTTAAATATAAATATTTAAAACGTCAAAAATAAATATTAACCATCTATAGCTTACAAATTCATCAATATATTGTCTTGTGATTTTTATTAATTATCATATTAGGAAGTAATTAAAATGTTTATTGAGTTTGAACAAGAGTGGAGTCTTGGAGATATTTGGAGAAAATAGACAAAAGCATATAGTACTATCACAAAATTTTATTTGTATGGACACGGTCAGAGTACAATGTGGTACTAGTAGGATAGGACTTAGGAGGGAGGGAGAGAGCAATGTCTTTTATGCCTTAAATTTTAAGACATTAGGTTGGCGGAAGCATTGAGAGCAACAAAGAGTCAATTGTTTTAAGATCATAAGATCACAAAAAAAAAAAGATGCCACTTATCCACCTAAAATCTTAACACATTATGTTAATTTGCCACCTCTTTTATAAATCAAACACTTTACTCATCTATAAGCAAGGTGCCAACACCAATGCAAAATTCAGAAGACTTTTGACAAAATTAGATAAGTTCTCTAAAGTGTAATATTGCAAGAGATTTAGTAGTTGGTCTACATTAAATATTCAAATACTTTATTGAAGTAGTATTCAAGCTTCGTATTATCAAAGTTCTCAAATTGTTTGATCTATATAAATGTTCAAATACTTTATTGAAGTTGTATTCAAGCTTCGTATTATTAAAGTTCTCGAATTGTTTGATCTATATACATGTCTTGCACCCTTCCATCATTTGAGTTAACTTTATAAAGTAAAATGATTATCTCTTTAACACGATATCAGACTCTTTAACTTTAACATGATATCGGAATCAGATTAAAAATAGAATTTGATTAGACTATGAGAATTATAATAAGTAACCTCTGTCTTAACCAATAAGAAGAAGCCCTTGGCTAACCATACATGAAACATGAAAGTGGGTCCAATATGTTTTGTGAGCATGGTATTGTGAATCAGTAGATCAGATGTTGATGTTTGTATTGTGGCTCTCACTCTCTGAATCCAACAATTACAAGAGAGTCCCTGACAGATATGGTTATGCCTTAACAAATCTTTGGCTTTCATCACTGAATCAATGAGGTAGCATTCCTTTTTCAACACTGTGCTTTTTTTGTTTATTTATTTGATCTAACATTCTCTCTCCTACCTAAAGCTTCGTACACAGACCAACTTCTTTTGTTTTTTATTTCTTGATTCGTTTGTCCTTTTACCTCTTTGCGAAATGTTTTATTTTGTTTCTTCTACTTATATTGGAATGTTGCTGCAACATGTCTCTTTAGGGATTTTTATAGGTTTAATGTCAATGACAATGAAACAAAATAAGACTTCACTTTCCTAATGACTATAAGATTAATGATTATAATTTTTTTTTATCAATATTTAGTTTGGACTAGTTTAGAGTTTATCAAAATCACTATAATATTAATGATTTTGTTGAAGTTTAACAAATGCAAAAGTTACAAAGGCTCGCCTTCTTACAATCCTATACCATCAATCCAAACACAGTGGTCTTAAATATAAGTCAATTTTAGACTATTTGATTGCATTTAATGATAACATTTTAAAACATGTCTAAATGAGTGTTAAATTTAATTTTCAATGATTTGTTTTTTGTTAAGTAGTTTAGTGATTTAAAATTTCACCCTTAAAATAAATAGGTGGAGAATTAAGAGTTTAAACTTCGACCCCTGCATATTACAATTCATTGTTTCTACCAACTGAACTATGTTTATCGGAATGACTTCTTATTTTAATAGAGCATATTTTTATAGGTTTTTTTTTTTGAATAAGCATATTTTTATAGTTCTCATGAGCTTAACTCACTTGGTAGGGACAATGCATAATATATGCAAGATTTAAGTTGAAACCACAACCACAAAAAAATAATATATTTTTATGAATCATGATGCTTTTGGGAATGTTCATGTATTTTTTTTGGACGATTAAGAAAGTTAATTATATTTTTTATAAGTGGAAGGATAAATATTTTTGTTTATAAACAGACAAACAGTGACATGATGGAGTAATTTGCAAGGGTGGATATTTCTGAGGTCAAATATGTGGGGCTGTAAATGGCTAATTGGTTAGTGAAAATGGTGTATCACTGGATAGTGTTTGTGCTTTTGTTTCTTTTAATGCCAACATTTTGGAACTTACGCCACATGAGCAGTATATATGTCCATTCTCAAATTATTTCAATGAATTTTGAGAAGAATTGAGCGATAAAACAAGTTGGTATTTTTATTGTAATAATGTAAAATTAGCCTTTAATATATAATGAAAATATTTTTTTTTTTGGGTCAAGATCTATAATAAAAATTCTAATCAATAGTTTATAGTTGTATAGAGAAATTAAGAGCTTCAAAATAATTAAGCAGCTAGAATATGCATAATTTTATGTTCAAAACATTACCATGCATGCACTCATATTTAACCCAAAGACAATCGAAAGAATTATGCCGAATTAAGAGCTTCAATGAGTCCAATAGTCATGTATTATGTCGATGAGTCCAAAAAAAATGTATTATGTCGAATTTCATGTCCAATAGACAAACGAAAGAATTAGAACTTACATACCAATAGGCAAACGAAAGAATTAGAACTTGTCTACCCGTTTTTCTGCTCTTTTTATCGCACTAAGGTTCGAAAATTATGAACAACATTTTTTATGAAATTTTAATTTTTAATGAAAGTAAAAAATATAAATGTTTTTTGCTTTCAAATTATAACAAATTAAACTAACCATGATTATCTATTTCAATGAAATCAACAATATAACAAAAAAAAAATCTAAATTTTTATTTTTTTTAATGACACCAACAACAATCTTTATTATAGAAAAAAAATTGTTGTTCTGATATAGCATCCTCATGTGCCATTGAAGGTGTCTATTTTAACTTGGCGGTTACTTCGTGACAGGTGACCAACAAAAAATAACCTCCTCAGACGCGGCATCATTTCAACCGCAAACTCCTTTTGCTTGGCAGGTTGTGAACAGGTGGAAACAGTGCAGCATTTGTTTCTTCATTGTGATCTGTCGAGTTCTCTTTGGCAGCAGGTTCAGAATTGGATTGGTGTTTCAGGTGTTGATCATCAAAGTATTCAGACTCATTTTATCCAGTTTTCGAGTTGCTTAGGTGGTTCAAGGGAGCGTCGATCTTTTTTACAGTTACTTTGGCTTCTCTGTATTTGGTTAGTGTGGAATGACCGTAATAACAGACTGTTTAATAATTCTCATTGCTCCACTATGGATCTCTTGGAAAAGGTTAAATTTCATTCCTACCGGTGGTTAAGGGCTAATAATGCCATTTTTGTTCATGGTTGTCAGCAGTGGTGGTCGAACCCCTTGACTTGTTTGGGTATCGGCTGACTGTTTGGTTTGTAGTTCTTTAACATATACTTTGTTTCTTTGAGAGCCCTCTCTGGTACGCCTTGTGTCAAAGAGGTGTCTCTATTTGTGTGATTATATATATACCATTTTTGTTTCTTCAAAAAAAAGAAAAAAATTGTCGTTTAAGGGTTTAATTGAGATAATGAAAAAGTAAGTATAAATACATTCATCTAGTTTGTTACACTTTTTAAATGATAAATGATAAAGGAAAATTGGACATTTGTGTTTGTTACACCTTTATTTTAATATTTAAATTTATTCTTATCTATTTGTTACATGTGTTATTTGTATTAAAATTGAGGGCATTTTTAGAAAGAAAAAAAGTTAGCCCAAAAGAGCTGAAAGAAGTTGTTTTCTTTATATATAGTATAGATTTATGAAAGTTAATGATTAGCAAAAACACAATCTTGTCTCATCCTAATCATTCCACACCTCAACATATTTTTACCTTTTTGTAAAAAAAAACTTTATCTAGAGGAGAGAGAAAATCATTTTCAAAAGATTGAAGTGTTTTTGTTCCAAAAAATTCATTTTATATAACTGTATTAAACAAACAATTTTTTTAAATGATTATATTATGATAAATAAACACAAAATAGATTATAATTTTTTTATAAAATGTCAAAATAAATTAAATTATTGAATGTCAAAATAAATTTTATTCTAATTCGTAACAAACAGGCTCTCTGTGGCATTTTGTTATAACTTTAAACAAAAACCACTTTTAATAGTATTTTATTCTAATTGCATGTTTGGTCCCTTATGTTTACTTTAGGTTTTAAGTTGGTCCCTTATGTTTTAAAAGTTTCAAGTTCATTCAAAACGTTACTCACATTGAAATAAGTTAGTCTCTTCCGTCACTTGACCGTTTAAAGATTCAAGTTGACAATATGAGTGATGAAATTTAACTTATTTAGAAAATTAGTTTTAAACCATTTTTTATTTTTTTGTTTTTTGTTTTATTAAACTCAATATCATATCGCGGAATGGACTAACTTATTTCAATGTGAGTAATGTTTTGGACCAACTTGAAACCTTTAAAACGTAAGAGACCAACTTGAAACTTTTAAATTTTAAGGGACGAACTTGAAACCTAAAATAAACATAAGGGATCAAACATGCAATTAAGCCTTTTATTTTCTTTTCAAATAACTAGGATCTACAAAAATAAAATATCCAAAAACAATTTCAAATGAAAAGATATTAAGAGTAGTTTTCTTATAATTTTCTCTATTTTTCATATGTTTATGTTATTTTATTATAATTTTTCTTATGTTTATGTAATTTTTTCATCTCATTATTATTTATTTTTTGTATGATATTTCTTTTTCCTACTGGAAATAAAGAGTGGAAGGTGCTCATTTATTTATTAGCATGTCTTGATTTTATTTTACTATGATTTGTGGCATACAAGAAAGAAAGAAAAAAGATGATGTTGAACATTTTTATTTGTCAAGCGAAAATAGAAAAAGCTAAATTTATCAATGTTTCTTTTATTTTTTTCCTCTTAGATTTTTATTTCCTTATATATTATATTAACAAAAATTTGTTGCAATTATTTTGAATGTCAAATAAACATTTATCAATTTTGAATCAATTATCGTAAGATCTGTATTATTCTCTTGACTCTATTAATACTTTTTCTCTCTTTATACTTCGAGATTATTTCTTTTAATAGAAATGTTACTTTATTATTCTTATTTTTTATAATAATAATAAGTTTATTGTTGTTGTTGTTACTATATTATTATTAGGGAAGATAATGGATGTTCACGGGTATACATAGTAGTTAACTATCTCTATTTGATAAAAATGATATTTATGTAGTTCTCACATCCGTATGAATATCTCCTAGACGAGTATTAGTGGATATTCAAGCATTTACAAATATTTGTAAATATCAACATGTAAAATGATTTTTTTCATATCAAAAATGCATTATTATAAAATAATTGAAATTATATAAACTTACTCCTTAAATTTTATTATTTTAATAATTGTGGCATTAATGATCATTTTATAATTTGTTTCATGTGAAATTTGGACAATATCACTAGAGGTTACAAAGTCAAGCTCTTACCACTGAGATGACATCTCTTAGACTTATTTCTTCTATTTTGATAAGACAAAAATATTATACCACACACTTTTACTTTGACAAACAAAAATAATTAACGAGAAAATTCATTTATATTTTATTCCATGATGAGAAAATTTTTATTTAAGTATTACAACAATTGTATAATTTGACTAATTTAATAACGGGTATGGGTTTCTGTGAGTTTATGTACTTAAAATTGTTTATTTTATTCTATATGCGTCAATAATTTTACTAAATCCAATTAATTTCATGTGCATGTGCACCTATTAATTTACGGGTACTTAAAATATGGTTTATTTTGTTCTATTCACATGTACCCATTAAAATACTCATCCCGTTCCGATCCTTGATGAATTTTATTTGCGGAACAATATATACAAAATTTTGATCATCCTTAATTATACGTCTAACCCAAACAAAGCCGGGTAAATACATTTATTTTCATAAAGTAAAGAAACTCTTAATTGTACGAGAATTACACATAAACACAACAACTAAGTAATAAACAACGGGGGAAAACTCCACCAACTTGTAAGAACTTGTAATGAGCAACAACAAATATATAGCAAAAAGCAATACAAATAAAAAGCACAAGGGATACCAAAATTTTCAATGTGAAAAATCCCTCAAAGTAAGGATAAAAATTATGGAACGTCCAGATCAAAGAAATAACTCTACCTAACGCCAAGAATTGTAAATTTTATTTGCATACACCGAGTCTTTGAACTTTACCTCTACCTACATGACTTGGGCCCCTTTTTTAGTCTTTGAACTTGAATAAAAAAGAAGTACCATGATTGAAACCATTGCCTCCTTATTGAATTTAAATTAATTTAGGCAAACCACATAATTTTGCACCAAAATGGAATTCTATTAAATGACCTACGCACTTAACAACGGCTATAGGTGGAGAGATATTTAGTCACATTAGTCAGAGGAGCTAGCAATATGATAGATATTGATGATATTAAAGTGGTGGGTGCTTTCAAAATTTATATACATTGGTCCCATGACAAAAGGAATTGGTTTTCATCATTAACACTAAGATGCTACATTGAGCTAAAGAAAATGGTTGTGGATCCACAACACAACAACTTGTACCTTTTCTCATTCTCATTGCCACTTCTTCCTAAATCCAAATATTATCGACTTTGAAAAATGACGGGACCTTCAACTACATATTGTTAGATTAATTAATGTTTCCTACTCATAGGGCAATCAAATAGCTTTGATTGGTATTATTCTTGACCATATATTTGTTTAGTTATTATCAAATTACTTGTGTTAGGTTTGTTCAAGTGTCCTCTCCTTTTCAATGTTAATCGAGCTTAATGGTGGGAAGTGATTATAATGCAAAAGTTGGATATATTACATGGGATTGGGCTACATTAATTGACTGACCAAAAACAAGGGGATATTTTTTCTTTCTTTCTTTTAGTATATTTGATTTGAATTATCGAGTTGAATCAAGTTATTCGTGAGATTGAATCGATTCAAGTTCAATTTAAAATCATTTGTTTAAGTTGATTTTCGAGCTAAACCACTTCTTAAAGGATAGAGTGAGTAAATTTTCCAGTACTTCAAGTTTCTTTCCGTACCATTACCAATAAGCATTTGCTCGTGGGAAATTATGCAAATTATTATTCCATCCACTAGGTCTAATTATCCAATTCAGAAAGGCAAACAAATTATCAAATATGCTTAATTAATAGGACCAATAATTGATCAGCTTATAAATATCAGTCAAATACTCTCAGGCCCACACAATTTGATATTCAACACTCATTGAACAGTTAGGCACTTAGTTTTTGTCCCTTCTCAGCCAAATGAAAAATTGAACAAGAGCTTATATGAGGATAAATAAATAAATAAAAGGACAAAGGTCCCACAAGTTTACTCATAATTTCCTTTTCAACAAACCTATTTGGCCATTTTCGAAGGGTCAAGGCCAAGTTAATGGATCATGCGCATATTCTTTTTTATTATTCTATTTTATTTTTGAAACAGTGAATATTGATATGTTAATTTGTTAGTACAATATGTTTTATTTGTGAAGCCTCCTAACTTCAAAATGGATGACGTATCGTATCCCCTACGTATCTTACACTGATATCTGTCTGATACTTTCCGATACGTATCAGAAGAGTTTCCAAAAATTAAATTTTATTTTTTTAAAAAATAATTATTCGATACTTTCCGATACGTATCAAGAGAGTATCTGATAATTATCCTGCACTGATACCTGCCCCGATACTTTCCAATTAATGTTAACTAAAATAACTTAACTCTTGAGTATAATGCTTCTTTTTTGGATCGATATAGTATAGCACTAACAATGTTCCTTTTGAATATAGTATAACACTGATAATGCTCTTTTTGAGATATATTGTGTATGTAATTGACTAATCATCACTCTCTTAATCGACAATATTATTTATATTTATGTAGATATGCTACGAGCATATGACTGGTTTCTTTTGTTTGGTTAATATATTTGCATATTAAAAAAATGATTATAATTATATTGTACATTTTCCCTCAAAAAAAATTATATTGTACATTTAATTATATAATTTTTTATTAACGTATCCCAGCCGTATCGTATCTTGATTTTTGAAATTTTCTCGTATCGGCGTATCAGTGCAGTATCGTATTCGTATCGTATCTCGTATCCAGGCTTCACAGGGTTTTATCATTCCATTTACTAGAGGTAAAAATTGAACCTAAAACCAACCTGATCACTCCACTATTCGATTCACTTGCTTGAGTCATCAAACAAAACTTATGTACCACATATGTGAAAAGAAAATGATAATATTTGAACCATGAAAACTTTTTCTTTCATATTGACATTATGATATTATTTATTTTTTCTTTCTATTGTTTTGGTTGTCCTAAAAAGCATCGATCAAATAACATTCTCATGTAAAAATTGTAGAAAAAACTTTTAATAAAGGATGTAGGTTGTATTATCATACATGCATAATAGTAGGATTCAATTTTTTAAAATGAGGGACAATATCTTCTAAGAGATATTAAACAGAAATTCAAACCCAATGCCCTAATTAAGTTGGAAGAAATCCCTATTAACCCACCTAACAATCAAGCAATCAGCTCAATTTTTGGATGACGTCAAATTTTACTTATCTTTTGGTATTGAACTCCAGATTATCAAAGTCTTTTTATTCTGAAAACCAGAGGATTACACCCAAAAACTTGCATCTATTGTGTGCTAATCGAATTGCAAGGAATTGAAACAATTTCATGATGAGATGGGACATAGCTACATATGTGATGAAGCAAGGGCAAGATTAATGGAATAATGGTGCCGTCTTCTTATAGAAAACTCTCATTGCTTGGATGAAATTGTAGCCTATATACTATTCAAATTTCAAAGATGATAAAATAACTAACAAACCGTGCAAATGAAAAATGATATGATTCGCATATTTGTTCAAGTTTCAAATATGGTTTCAGTGGAATATTTGATTATGAGCACCAATAAATTAATGTGTAGACACTAAGGGGGACTTAATTTGACTTGAAGATGACATATCAATCACAAAGTAAGTGTTTGACTCTAGAGACGTGGGGCTTAATTTCAACCATTTCCAAATTTTTGATCAAATTAATCCCACTCCAACTTTACAAACAATATGTTTGGTGGTTTAGCTAATAAAAAGAGAATCATCAATCAAAATTAATTATAAAATTAGAAATGGAAATAATCTCTAATTTTCTTGGTAAAAGAATTCAATACTAGTTTTTATCTCTCTCTCTGTTTTTTTTGTTGCTAACTTATATTTATCAAGAGGGGACTTTATTCTAGTTTGATTTGATAAATATGAACTAAGAGACCATAAGGGTCACTATTCTAGTTTGAAAGAAATTTTTGAATGAAATAGCTTGATATATAATTAAAACATCATGCTAACAAATGCCCTAAATTACCAACTTTAGTAATGATTCATCTAAAATAACTCTAGTAAAAAAATTTCATAATAGTGAAATCATAATACTCTACTATTGTAAAGATGAAAGAAGGGAAATACTACAATGAATTTCATCTAAAGTATTTAACCTTTTTTTTTGAAAAAAAAACTAAAGAATTTAACTAACAGTTCATTTCCTCTTCTTTTAAGAAAATTCCACTAACTTCAATCATTGTGATTCAAAATTTTAAATCAGGGACAGTGAGCAGTTTTTTTTGGGAGGGACAGTGACCAGTTAAAGAGTTTCTTTTTTTATGATAAAAATTTAATAGAGCTGCAGGAATCTATAATTGCATCCTATAAATGTAGCTAAATTTAAAATTGGTTATTGCAGGTTACTATAATTGTTAAAAATTGTGCATATTGTCGGCTACATTTGAAATTGTTGAAGGGGTAGTACTATACTTCCTCGTCTCTAAATTATAATTGTTTAAGGTGTATGCACGATTATTAAGAAAATATTAATTGTGTTGATTTCAATGATAAAATTAATATCATTTACTAAAATACATTTATTAATTGTAGTTAGTGGAGTAGTTAAGTCGGATTAAATTCAATAAATAAGGGTATAATGATGGAAAAAATAATAAATGTTGCATTGTTATTGTAAAGTGACAATTATTTTGAGAAAAAGAAAAAATGCTAAAGAGACTATTATTGTAATTGGGAGGGAGTAATTTGGATTTTAGATTATAACAAGGGGTGAGAAAATGAACCAATTCTATAATCTTAAATGTTAAGGATATATGTTGCTCACAGGTGCACGCTTAAGTGTTTTCTATAGCAATAGATTCCATAGAAGCAATCACTACCACTGCTTCAATGTGATGGTATCACAAATGTGGAGTATGTAGCTTTAGGGTCTAGGGAGGGTTTAATTAAAGCTCATACTTGCCTAAACTAGAATAGTAGTAATAGCTTTAAATAAATACAAATATGGGTTGGAAAATAATGACGTAGATTCATCTCAGGTATTAATAACAAATAATCATAGCTAAAGATAAATTAGAGAACAAGTGAAACTTATTGAATTTAGTTGCCGACATAACTCCATCAAAATCTTCACAAATCAATTTGGAGGAAACCTGCAAAACAACACACTGTTAAGTAACCTGAGGCTGACATAGTCATTGTCCTTGAGGATTTTATCCGCCTCATAAGCGCATATCCTCCCATAATACAACAGGTGACAGAACAGCTCGAATATAAAATAGGAGATTCATCTAGGAAACCTAGACTTGATTTTATAAGAAAAAGGAAATTAATTTTTGGATAGATGTGAGTTCTCTGTAACAAGTATGGTTTTTCTACTGTGAAAATTGAAAGACCGTGAGTTTCTTATTGTGAGCAGACTTGGTGGTTCCTTATAATTAGAAAGTAATTAGCACATGGTCAAAGAAAAATTTATTGTGAGCAGACTTGGTGGTTCCTTATAATTAGAAAGTAATTAACACATGGTCAAAGAAAAATAATTGTAAACGTTGGGAGAGAAAAACTACAAATAAGGCTAATTTCAAGCATCAATGCCAGCCCACATTTACAACTTTGACTAAGTATATCAACATATGGTCAAAATAATAGTTTAGTAAAATAAAACATATTTCTAATTAACTTTTGAAATAAAATAAAACTCTAAAATTACAACAATATGGGGTGGACTGCTAGAGGTGTCAATTAAGCCCCAAATTTCAAAACTCACTTAAAAAAGCCCCTATCAAACCCACTAAATTAAAGCGCCCTAGTTCAACAAAATTATTTGGGGTCAACCCTACTATAAAATCTATTTATTTGTGGACCGAAAAAAGCCCCATATTAATTATTTCAAAAAAAAAAAAGTTTATTTTTGGGGTAAAAAAAAAGTTTATTTTTGGGGTAAAACAAAGTTTTTTTTTAAGTAATTTTTTTTTTAAATTCGGTAAAAAAAGTTTTTTTTGGGTAAAAAAAATGTTTCTAGAAATTTTTGGGCTTAGGGCCTTTTGATTTTTTTTATTTGTGGGCTTGCATGAATGTGAGCCTTTTAATCTTGTGAATTTTCAAGCCCCCTTACTATGTGTGCTGATGCCTAAACTTTAAGGCTCCATGATATTGACACCTCTAGGTGGACCTATATAGTGTCGGGATGATGATTTTTTTAAAGGAGTTTAATAACTAGAAATTCATTCTTAAGGTAAATGTCCGAGTAATTTGGGGTTTGACGATCTTAATTTGGGGTTGATGTGTTATCATTATTTCTTTTATTGATATACTTTAAACCTTTAGTAATCGTCAAGTTAAATTACCAACATAGCATTGACATACACTAACATAAAAGTAAAAGAACCATCAACATTTTTTTTGAAGAAAAAAAAGAACCATCAACATTACTTCTAACATAAACACAACATTCATAGTCACGCCTGGTGTAGCCAACCCGAAGCATGTAGGAATGAAATTGCTTGTACTATTGCCTTGGAGACTACTTTAAATCATATTAAGACCTCTTCAATTTAAAAATTAGTCTTCCCTATCTAGTTTTACTGAAACCCTTTGGATGCTCGATGTAAATTTTCTCATGTAGATTATCATGAAGAAATGTTGTCTTGACATTCATCTACTCTAAATGCTTGTTCATCTAGCACCTACCAAGGCTAACACTACCATGATAGAAGTACATATGAAATATTATTTTTTCTCGATTATAGAATATATATAACATCATTCAACGTTCACCCCGCCACCATCGTCTAAGACAATTTTAATTTGTCTCGTTCTAGTGATATAACATGCTCTATCATCATCAAAATAAACAAATTTAGGACTACTTGACCTAAATATGGTTAATCATCACATGTGCGACATCATGTGGTAAGAACATCCAAATTAAAAAAAATAAAATTCACATTTTCGTGTACTTGTTAGATGAAACACAAAGAATATCCCCTTTTACCGCCAAAATTATCAATTTAGACCATATTCGCAGAACTGGACGAGCCTTGCTTTTTTCTTTTAGAGAGTCCTTTTTCCAATGCCTAATTTGTTTACAATTAAAGCACTCTGTTGTTTTCTTATTATTGGATTTAGACATCTTTTTTCCATAATTTGTTTTACCTTTGTTCCTCACATGATATTAACCTCTTGTTATATACTCCCTCCGTCCCTTTATTAGAGGCAAAATGTGCTTACATATAGGGACGAAACCTTCTCCTTAAGATTCTTCTTCTGAACTGTGTCTGCTTGTGAATGAGACAAAAGTTTAGTAGCAGTATCATCTAGGATGATAATGTATTTCTCGTAGGTAAGAGAGGTCACCCAGTGGTCGTAAGAACTTGGTAACGAGCACAACAAAATAATTGCCTTGTCTTCGTCATTGACCTTCACCTCAAGCTTCTCCAGTTTGGTGATTATTTTGTTGAAGGTATTGATGGGTATTGTAAATCGAAGCCTTTCAGTATCTTTACCCCACATAGTTGCTACTTCACGAACAATTTATTCATGATCCTCCTGGACATATTTTGACTCTTTGATTTATCACAAACTTTCTTCGGAGACTGCAAATCATGATATGATACATCACCTCATCTGATACACAAAGACATATAGAAAATGTGACCTTCTCCTTCATCTTTGTCAAAAAAAATCCTCTATTCTGCCATTTTCGCCTAACGCAACGCCTTATGTAAAATTTACTTAGCCAATAGATTCTTAACCCTCTTTTACCATAAATTGAAATTGTCTTCTCTATTGAACCTTGCCACTTCAAATTTTATACTAGGATTAAGAGCCATCTGATACTAATTGTTAAAACAACAACTCATAACGAAAGGTAAAAGAAACAACAAGGCACATACAATGAAAAATGATATTTTGTTATGAAGTTCGGTTAAGTATACCTATGTCTTCGAGTACAAAGTATTCATAGTCATAGTTCTATAATATTGACAATGAATAAGTAAGGGTTTACACTGTTATAAATCATAAGTTAGGGTATACCCCTAAAACGAATCTCAAGGGCAATAATTACGAGTGAAGATCCTCTCCATTTCCTAAATAAATGGAGATTGTCAATTACTATAGTTTTGAAGTAAATATATGATATAAATGCACATATTTCAAGAATTGAAAACATTAATATCACATATTTACTTCAAAAC